>Ga0099825_1006847_pt1 | contig 14071 bp, 4 predicted proteins | sample SiratroredBW_FD_76838 | JGI IMG/M metagenome (GOLD analysis project Ga0099825, IMG submission 76838) | Root nodule microbial communities of legume samples collected from California, USA - Siratro red BW | ecosystem: Host-associated > Plants > Roots > Nodule | place: USA: California | collected... | reverse complement strand
ATATATATATATATATATATATATATATATATATATATATATATATATATATATATATATATATATATAGTTATAGTTATAGTCATATAAAATGTAATATTTATAGTATAAAGTCTCCAAGTTTTATTCTATATATATAGAATCATACGTTCTCCTATCAAAATATTATTACGACATGTTAATAGCGAATACAACGAAATAAGATTAAACTACTTGATTATAGCATATAAAATAATATTAATAAATCTTTGCAGACTAAAGCCACTAAAGACGACGGATAATTAATTTTTGTTAAAGATTTATATTAAATTTCAACTTAAAAACTAATATTTGGTAGACTTTTTCATCTTTAATTTAATATCATAGAAATACATCCATTTTCATCACTTAAAATTTTTATTTATATGAATCAATGTATTTATAGAAATCAAAATTTCATCAAATATCTTAACTTAATATTCACCCTATACATCATTACGGTGGTAGTACATTTCCATTTACATAACATATCTCTTGAACTCAATAATCCCACTATAATTATTAATAACTATTATAATATATTTAATCACAATTTTCAATACATAAATATCATGTATTATACATCTATAATACTATAGTTAATTTTAAACAACGTATGAAAGGAAAATAGAAGAATAATGGTAGTGCGAGTCTATTTACTTTAATGTCATACTTTTATATTATGATAACAATTTTTTTTTCTCTTTCTTACTTGATTTATAAACATATTGTCTGAGCTATTATACATATTACTCAAATGAGTTCTATATCACTTAAATAATAAAAAGTAAAATTTGACACTTCTCACCTGTAAAATATTTAGAATTTTTTACAACTAAATAGAATATTAGAAGTTTGGTGACAACTTCAACAAATAAAGTTGGTAAGATTTGTATTTGTTTGCTTTGTCGGTGTAGATAAAAGGGAACATGGTTAAAATCAATTGATGAAAGGAATAAAAGAACTGCAAGATATGTTTCAATCATTATAGGGCAAATATTATGCAGCCTCGCAAAGATTTTTCTCAATTTTATAGTTTGTCGCTTCGTTAATGTATAACTCTTTGTATACATTATTACCTATCTATAGTGTAATCCTATTTGGTTGAGTGTGTAGTATAATAGGTACTAATTGTCGCATATTTATCTAATCTAATCACACAGATAGTGTATAAGAGTTAGAATATCCCTAAAATGTTTCATATAATTTTATTTATTTTTGACTGTTAAAAAAGAACTTTGAGAGAATTTAAGCTAGGAACTTATTTATCACAATCTAATACATAAAGTTACTTACTCTTTTTTACTTGAAAAGATAAAAAATTTAGAATAGTTAGTATAATATGAAAAAATATTTAATGGTTCAGTGATCATATAAACATACAACTTATTTATCACAATCTAATATATAAAGTTACTTACTCTTTCTTACTTTTGATTGAAAAGATAAAAAATTCAGAATAGTTAGTATAATATGAAAAAACATTTAATGCTTCCGTGATCATATAAGTTAAAAGTTAAGAAGAGTTAATAATAATAGAAACTAAAAAAAAAATTATAACTTTTATACGAGATAAAAAAAATATAAGAAATAAAATATTAATTATTAAATTTTATTAGGATTAACAATATATTTAACCGGGGTTAAGAAAAGAAAATTAAACTAAAGTAAACCTCTCAATAACCAAATTAAAGTAAACCTAAAATAACTAAATTGGTTAAAAATAAAACAAACTTTAACTATTTTTGAAATCTAATTGATCTATAAAATAGTCACATGTTGCAACATTGCATGTAATACATATAAACATAGTATATTTACAATTATACATAAACCATAATACCCAAAACATATTTCGTTTGCAAAACATATATAATAATTATATATGTTCCAAACTTTAATATGTATAATAGTTTTGGAATGTCAATTTTATCATATACTAATATTTAACTTAAATTCAAAGTTAAAAATATATGAAATAGTTCACCAGTATAAGAAAATATTTTTCTAAATGCAATGTATTTCTTAATTATTATGACGTGAGAGTTATGTTGATAATAAAACAATGAAAATTTGACTCCAAAGTAAGATACACTTGCTAGATGTATTATTAAATATAATCTTTTAATTTATGTGATATGAGAGGGTTGGTAGGTAAATAATTTGGATCGTTTGTATAATCTTTTATTAAATATTTAAACAAATTGATTAATTACATCAACTTTTATCTTAAGTAACTAGTGCAAGAGACATAAATCTTCTAGTAAGGGGTAATTATTTATCATCTATTGTTCATATAAATTTTAGTATTATACTTTATTATCAATTATAGATGAAAAAGAAATAAAAGAAATGAAATTGTTTACAAGCAAGTTAATCAAGAAGATAATATATTTAAATAAATCAATAACAAAATTTGATACATTTTGATTTTTTATAAATATTATATAGACATTTTAAGTAATTGGATGTTTATAATACATTATTAATGTTAAAAATACTGGAAATCAACAATAATATTATATAGACATTTTAATATTGTTATTCAATATTAAATATTAGATGTTTGAATAATGATATATCATAATTTTTTTATAGACAAATTATATTTTTTTTTAATTTTCAATCAAGCAAAAAAGATAATAAATTGATTTGACTCGAATATATGTTAAGATTTTATCACAATGAGTATGAGTCTAACCAAAATAATCTATAGTTACAAATTTTTAAAAATATCATTGCAAAAATGAGATGTAAACAAATATATTATCACATCACCTCCAATTAAAATTCTAAAATAATATAAGACTTTCAACTCATACTTATATTTCTAAATTTCTAAATGTCTCTCCTTATAATATAATATATATGTATTTTCTTTTTTTATCTCAACAGAATTTTCTTAATGTAACAAAATAAATTAAGACGAGTGAATTGATGTAAGATACTTTCAATTCAAAATCTCAAAATTATATTTTTATAGATTTTTATTATATATTGTTTAATTTTCTTACTTTTTACGTAATGTCATATTTTTAACTAAATTAAATTAAGCATAAAACTTCACCTTGTACTAAAAAAAAAAGTGAAAAACATTATCCTTTTATTATACGTGTGGAAAAGCTTCGTAACGGTGATGGTTTTCAATCTCTTATATTGTTACTGCACACACGATATAATAAATGGTGATAGTAAACTATATTGACGAGGACATTGTATTAGGTATTTTAGTGTGAGTTTAAGTTTAAGTAGAAATAAAAAGTTCAACAATATATAAGAAAGAAAGCTCATAAATTTAATATATTAAAATTTTTGAATTGAAAATAATATCATTTATTTATATGAATTTTGATTCAGTTCTAATTATTCGATATCTTTATAGTGTTTTCATCTTCAGATTCTCCCATCACATTAAACTCTTTCTTCACATAAACAACTCCAGATTCTTCCTTTCACATTAAACTCTTTCTTCACATTGAAACCAGATTATCACTTAAAGCTTCCTTTTATACTAATGTCTTAAGGCAACTAAATATGTAAAATTCACCATGGGACCTTATACTCATCCACACCCATCCTTTTGAGTTGTGCCTTCCAAAAGATTTTTTCTACGTCTAGTCTCCCTTTTCTGAAAACAATTTAACTTTTTTATATTTCAAAAACTTTTGATTTTTATATAGACTAATTATATGAAAACTTTGAAAATGGTTAACCACCTTATTGTGCCTAACATTGCTCACTCCCACTCAATTATCACATTTATTTTAAAATTTTTGCATTATGCTACAATTAATCAATAGATGGCCTATTGTTTCTTCGTGATTTCTATAAAGAAGACACAATATTCTTTCTAATATTAAACCTCTCTTCTCCAAATTAGTTTTTGTTCAGAATCTATCCAAGAATACTCTGGAGATGAAAATTTGTGCTGATGAAGAATTTTTAGGTTCTAAAGGTGCATAAACCAGTCTCTGTAATAGACCAGAGCATTGTAATGCTTTATAGCGGGACCTTACGCACCTGTGTAATTAATGCAACCATTTCTTATTTCTTTTCAGCTTCCCAATTCATTCTTTCTCTTCTTCACCTTAGATATGTTCATGAAAGAATTACAGTATCTTTTATGCAAGTTGGATACCCTCCTTTTTATTTTATTTTTCAAAGACATAATAAATTATAGATACATATCAATGTCATATATGTTCTATTGCAATTTCAATTTTACTTCGTTCATTTTGATATACTTTTTTCTTTTATCTATTTATTTGTTATAATATTTATATAATATTTAATACTGTAATTGAAATTTAGATAGGCAAAAACATAGTATTGAAAAAGTTATGACATATAAAAATTAAACTAACTTGTGCAGAACATTACTAAACTTAGTCTCATTTTACTATATCAACTGCAAACAAGAATTGATAAGAAAAGAAAATAAGACATTCATCATCTTATTAATTATTTTATAACTATCTTTGTTTATTGACTTTTATTTATTAATTTATTAATTTTACAATTATTTTATAACTATTCTTTGGTCTCACCCATATTATCATCATCATACTTAGGATACTGTTATGTTTTTTATATTTTTTTTAAGTAATAAGGGTGTAAAATATTGATAATCAAATGTATATTAGATAAATCTATTAACTTCTGAAAATATTATTTTTTTAAGGGTTGAAACATTTTTTTTTACTTCATATTAATTTCATTATTTTTTATAAAAAAAAAAAAGATTACGTAGTAAAAACTAATGGAGTCTAAAAAGATTAACATTTCAAATCAAAATTACTTGCATTAAATTCTTCAAAGTTCAATTTGAAATTAGATATATTTACTTACAATTTGTGAAATTATTATATACCAAAAGTCAAATTGAAATAATATCACATTAATCAATATTAAAAATTACAAAGTTAATTAATTGAATTTAAGATTGTTTTAGTTGATTTTATCTTTTTACATTTGCTATAAAAAAAATAAAGGTAAAAATATCTTCTTTGTGAACAGGAAACAACCGTCAAACATCTACAACAATATACTTCTACCATCCTAGACAACAACTTTGTCACCAAGTTATAAAATATACACTAGCATCCTAGTTTTAACCAAAAGTTTCTACCAACGACCCTTTACTCATCGAAAATTTCAAAGATTAAAGTGTACTACTTGAGCTAACCCTGAAAAGAAATTCAAATACTTACTTAATCACATTTTAATGAGTATAAGGAAAATAATGGTAAATGCTTTAATTTGCTTATTTTGAAGAAAAAAATGGCTTAAGCCCTTAAAAAAACGTGCTACTTGAGCTAATCCTTATAAGAAAGTCAAATACGGACTTAATCATATTTCAATAGGCATAGGGAAAATAATGGTAAATGGTTTAATTTGATTACTGAAAAAAATAGCTTAAGCCCTAGTGATTGTGGTATAAATATGTGATATGAAATCCTCCATTTGCATTGATGGTGATATTAGTTTTGAAGATGGGAAAGAGAGTATTTGTAATGTTGGTGGTGTGTGGGATTGTGGTGATGGTGATAGGAAACTTACCTCTCATTTCAGCACAATTTGAATGTGGTGGTGATCCGGAGACTATTGGTACTGATTGTGGGGAATACATCCAACGGTCAGGGGAAAAGACTCCACCGTCTCCGCAATGCTGCGAAGCACTGAAACCTACTGATGTCAACTGTCTCTGCAAATATTTTGGAATGTTTGAGATGATTTTCAGCACAGAAAAAATCGTGTATGTCCTCAATCAGTGTCAAAAGCCACTTGCTTCCGGAACCAAGTGCGGAAGTAAGTTTTTATTATTCTGTCCTACTAATAATAATAATATTATTATTATTATATAAGTAGGTATGTTATTACATAATAAAATCTTTTAAACTTTAAAAAAATATTTAATTATTATAAGTAAATATTGTTTTAATATTATTATGTGCTTATTTCTAGATATTATTTGTTTTTCATGTTGCGATTGCTGATACTATCAAACCGTGCTTTTCAGGTTACACTGCTCCTTAAGCTCCTGGGCATGCATATGTATACAATTTCCCTTATATCTAAATAAGCCAAACGTGGCCTTGCATGCCTCATCATGTTTTACTTTTTTTTTATTATTATTATAATAAGACATACATTTCAATGTTAATTGAGACCACAGGTTAATGATGTGATAATCATTATGTGAGATCCTGGAATTAACTTTATCAATATAATATTTCTATTCGTCATCACGTCTTATACTTTTTTTGTTATTGTTTTTTTATTTCTGTTATTGTTAATAAGACATCCAGTTCAATATTAATTGAGACAACAGGAACATGGATTAAGATCCTTGAGTTAACTTTATTAATATAGTATTTCTATTCTAAGGTGAATCTTTATATTATTATCTAAAAGAGACAATTTTTATTAAATTAAGATGTATCATTTGTAAAAAGTAAAATTCTATGTAATAATAAAATATATTAATAAACTGAATAGAAAAAAAAACAGATTAAGTATAATATCTAGAATATCTGTAAACTAAATAATGAATTATATATAATAAATAGATTCCGAATGATATATCAAAAGAAATAAAATTATTCATTTTCAAAGCTTCTTTTAAAAAAATAATTATTATATATTAGCAAAATATACTAACAAGTTAAAAAGAAAATTAAATAGTTCAATATAATTTTTATAATATCTTAAAAATAAAATAACTAATTGTAATATATATATATAATATTAAATTATATTTTATTATAATAATTAAAACTAAATTTAAGTCCAATTTATTCAAATATAATCGATTTGTAAAATAAGAATTATCTCTTAGTTGTATATTATAAATTATCTATACGTGGAATCGCTAACTATTCAAAGGAATAAATCATGAGACTATCAAGTATAATTATTTTGATTTTTATATTACATTTTTTCTAATAAATGTTCCAATGTCTAATAAAATATTAAATTAAAATAAGTAAATTTAACATTTTGTTTAGGAACCTAAGCATTTGACACCATTTAATTTGGTAGTTCGGACAATTACTTGAGAAAATATTAATTTTGAGAGTTTTTTTTAAATATTGACATTATCTAAATATTTGTTTCAAGGAGTTCTTGATGCTATCTATATATATTAAAAAAACAAAAATTATCGACGGAACAAATCTCTTTAAAATATTAAAAATAAATCGATAAATCAGTTATATTTAAATTTATCGATGGATTTTGTAAATCCGTCGATAATTACTGACAAATTTATTCATTGATAAATTCGTCGATAAATCAGAAAATATTAATTATATTATAAAAATTATTAAATATTAATTACAAACGAAATTAAATCCGTCAGTAAATCTGTCAATAAATTTGTCAATAATTGGTATCTGTCGTTAAAATCTGTCGATAATGGTATTTTACAGATAAATAAAATTTTATTGATAATATTTCATTAATATTTTAACTTTTTCTTACATATAATCAAAAATAAATTAAATAAGTAGTAGAAAGGAAAACATTTTACCTATTCACTCAAGATTTTGAACTTTAAAATCATTAAGAAACTAATTGTACACTTTAAAGATTGATTTATACATGAACCAAATATTAAGAAAAGTAAAATTGATTTCTCTCTATTCAATTCTTTAAAAAACAAAACATCACACAAGAAACCTGTTCTCATATAATTAAGGAAACAAACATAGATTGTAATGTATGGATTTATTTTTCTAGAAGAGTTCCAAAAGAATATATTTTCTTTAGAATAATGATCATTTGACACGTATGATAAATGAGAAATTAACTAGATAGATGTAAAGAAAAAAAATGAGAGAAAATAATGAATATGATAAATGATATTATTAAAACAAAATAAAAGCAATAATTATGACTATAAATATATACATAATATATATACTGATGGAAATGATTATATGAAGTTATAACAACTGAATTATATTCTTATTATTTTAAATATTTTTCTTTTTCGTTTTTTCATTAATTTACAAAATTGGCTGCTTCACATAAAATATCATGCATTCTGACAACATAAATCTATATACAAAGTTGTTTTTCCAACTTAGAACAAAATTATATTTATCTTAAAAAAATAGTCTATAATGTAATTTTTAAAATAAAACTATATTTAGAGCAAAATAATGATCAACTAGTCGAAAGCCCACCCTATTTTTTTTTTTTAATTCTTCACCTGTTTCTTGCGTCTTCCTGCTTTCTTCCTCCACCTCCATATATTTTAAAAATTCTCAAATTACCCTTCATTAAAATATATAATATCTAATTTACCCTCACCAACCTACACCTTTATATATCTCATCCTTTAAAATTTTCAAATTACGCTGTCATTATAAAGAAGTGTTCATTGTATTCATCATTAGTTACAATTGAAGATGGGTGGCGTTGTATGACGTGGGGTAGGGGATCATTCTGCATTCAGTTTCTCTTCCGGATTGCTCAATCTAGAAGATTGAATTCAATGAATGAGAATCAAAAAGATTAAAATGAGTGAAAAACTTATTTCAATCTATTATTCAATGTATCATTATATTTTTACTTTAAAAGTTGTAAATGTGTGTAATATATCCCAGTTAAAAGCATCAAAATTGAAATAAAATAATAGCATAAGCTGGTTGTTCCATTGGTATTGGGTGACAAACACTTGCCTTAATTTTAATTTGAATAAAAAAATAAAATTTATTATGAAGAAAATAGAGAAAATGTAAGGAATCCATACAACTTGATTGACTTGACAAGCAAATTAATGTAAAGAAACTATAAGTAGCTATGACAAGAAGTTGAGAAAGAACTTGAGACGATGCTGGTTAATCTTCAAAATTTTTTAGAGCGATCCTTAGAGTGACGGCATAACCATTCCACACAGTGTTGGACGATGGCAACGATAGTGGCAACGACAACGAGAAATGCTCCTTGCTTGGCGGCACAAAGCTGGTGGCGCGAGTTCAAGTGGCAGCACAGGTTCAGGTGTAACAATATATAGAAGTGTAGGGTTAAGAAAGATATAATTGATTGTGCAATAAAATAATAAGAACAATATGAAAAATCTAGGCAAATTTTCTAAACTAGTGTAATTTTTTTTTTAAATTTCCAAAATGGTGTATTTTTTATTTTATTTCCTGATATAGGTAAATCGTGCAGAGATTGCACGATATCATTGTGAATAAATCGTTCTACTATTGCACGATTTAATTTAAGATATATGAAATCCTGAGAGATAACACAATTTAGTTAAAGGAATTAATTTGTGGAATAAAGATACATTTTAATTAAGTAATTAATTGATTAATTGAAATGGTTAGGCTACTGCAAGAGTTTAGGGTGATTAATTCTCCCACCTTTCCTCTCCTATTTTTCCATGTTCTATTGGGTTGTGCACATAAAATTAAATTAAAATTAATGCATAGTGATAATAAGGTTTTAGAAATTTTAATGAAAATGAAAAGTACTTCCACTCTTTTTTTTCTTTTATAAAAATTCTAAAACTTATTTATATTTTTTTTCCTTTTTAAAACTATTTATGCTCTTTTTTTTTATAAAAATAACCATTGTTGTAATTTTATAAAAAATCTCAAACTACTTCCCCTCTTTTTTTTTTCTTTTATACAAATTCCCAAACTTACAAATTATCTATGTAAAAAAAATATAAAAAAAAGCGGAAGTACTTTTAAGAAGGAAAAAAATGTAAATAAGTTTTAGAAACTAATCAATTCAAATAATTTAAATTTTCTCTATATATAAACCATTCAAATTAAAATCAGTGGAACTTTTCTTCATATTCTTCCATCAAATTAATTTCACATTTATTTCAATTATTTAAATGACAATTAATTAATTTCAATGACTACATTTTTATTTTCATCAAAATTTCTAAAATCATTTTTATCACTATGCATTAATTCTAATTTAATTTTATGTGCACAACCCAATAAAACATGGAGAAATAGGAGAGGAAAGGTGGGAGAATTAATCATCCTAAACTCTTGCAGCAGCCTAAGGATTTCAATTAATTAATTAATTACTTAATTAAAATCGTACCTTTATTCCACAATTTCATTCCTTTAATTAAATTGTGTTATCTTCTCACGATTTTATATATCTTAAATTAAAATCGTGCAATAATAGAACGATTTATTCATAATGATATCGTGCAATCTCTGCACGATTTACTTATATCCGAAAATAAAATAAAAAATACACTATTTTGATAATTTTAAAAAAAAATTACACTAGTTTAGAAATTTGTTAAAAATCTAGAATAGTTTGAGAAATTTGCCAAAAATCTAAAATAGGTATGTGAAGAAAGAAAGTAAGGAGGTAGAGTAAGAAGCCCTCTCTTCAAAATTATAATTCATTCAGCCGAAAACAATGGGCTAAAAATAATATTTTTAGACTATTACACTATGCACCTCCATATTTTGAAGCTGCTATCCATAAAAATTGAAATTTGAATTTTACCTTTATGAAATTTTATTTCATATTATATATTTTAAAATATAATTTAAAATAAAAATGTATATGGTTGGATCATATAATCTTAAATATATTTTATATTTTAAAGTGTATAATTCGTTAACAAACTCTGTAAAAAAGCATTTGTCTCTCATTTATCAAAATAACAGACTCTAAAAGAAGGTTAAATATAATTTTTAACTCTTTCTCACAGTATACTAGACCAATGACCAATTAGTATAAAAAATATATAAAAAAATATAAGAATATCTATATTGGTTCACCCCCAACGCATAAATTACTTCCAATAAGTTTAATTACCAATTATTATCGAGTCGATGTCAAACTTCAATTTAGAACTTATACTTTTACAGGGCATGAATCTTCACGAGAGTCTTAACTGTAAAACCCAAGTTTTATAAGAATATCTCATCATGATATAAGATTTTGAACCAAATTGGTGACATTTTAATCCATTTTTATGGATGTGGGTATATTTACAATCAAAGCAGCTACCAAGTAAACTATGAGTGTGTGATTTTGGCAAATCTGTAGAACTTGGTTTCCAAGCTTAGGATTTGACTACATTGATTCCTCCAATTTTTTTTAAGTGTAACTTTTGTAATCATCATGTGCTACATTGACGCAGCGAGTTCCGTTCTCAGTTCTCCATTACTGTCAAGAGTTGAAGAGAGGTGGAGTGAAGGTGATGATGGAGATCCAACGATGAAGCTCGACATTAACTACGTATCAAGATGCATTCTTCCTTACGTATTGAGGTGTATTCATGTTATATCTTAAGATATTTCCTTCCTTATATTCCAAGATTTAAACTATAATAATAAGGATATATTCAAAAATAATCTACTGATCAGGTTAGAGAAATATAGATAAAATAATAATTGTGTAATTAATGAATCATTTATACCTTAAAACTTTTACCTATTTAAATATTCTAATATATTTTTACTTGTACGAGTCTCGTATATCTAACACGATCTTAACATCTAATTAATATATCATTTTTTTATTACTTATATGTAAAAAAATTCTATCACAAGACTAAGAAAAAAAAATTATACACAAAATTAAAAAAAAAAAAAAGATTTATTTTCATAAATTTAAGTTGTACAAGTCAACTTAATTCTTCTATATAACGACATTATATTAGTAATACCTGACATGAAAAATAAATAACACATCATAAATTAAAATTAATTTATTGAAAAAAATAACAAGTAGCACACACAACGAAATTTATTTATTACTAAAAAGAAATATGTTGACTCATTTAAAAGAAACAGATCAAATTAAAATAATTAAAAAAATAGTAGAAGAAAGTTGAAAATTTCATCGTAATAATGAAAGAAAAAAAGAGTATTTAACATATTTTTTTTAATTTTGTATATAAATTAATTTTTTGTCTTATAAATTTATTCTTCTCTTATAAAAAAGTATTTTGTAATAAGGTTTTTCAAATATATTCTTACTTTGCAATAAAAGAATGTTGCAAAGCTCAAAAACGAAAATTGTGTTTGTTGAGAAAATTTGAGGAAAAAATAATAGAAAGATTTCACAAGAATAAGAATTGAGTTAAAATCAATATAAGAGAATCAAAATTAATATAAAAAAATGACATCACTTTCAATCAAAAACCTTAAGTTGGTTTGTAGGTCTTTTCTCTTCTATATTGCTCAACAATCTCAATCTCATTTCTATTTAATATGTAACTTAGACTTATATTTAAATACTTAATATAATTAAAGACGATCTCTTATCTATTCGTCTTTCCTTTCATCTTATATTATTGAACTTGTAAAGGTACATGAAATCAGAAGCACTAAAAATTTTATTATTTTACGAATTCGGTATATTACGACTTCAATTAAAAAAATTACATATCACGAATTCAGTTAAAAGAAATTAATACTGAAATTGTAAACAAAAAATTATACTAAAATAGTATCATACATGACGACTTAGATAAAAAATTACGTGAAACAAAAGTTTAATATAAGTTTATTTTTTCATTTTAGTATAATATTTTCACAGAATTTTAGAATGAAGATTACGAATAAGTTTATCAAATTAACACGATTTTATTAAAAAAATTAATAAAAATAGTATCATTATAATACAATTTTAGTGTAAATTATAAAATAATTTAGGTTAATTCACGGTTTTTAAGTTAAATTTTCCTGCAATGAAATTGTGTTCATCAGGATTTTTAATTTTCATATTAAATGTTTAATTTTTAAAATTATAAATTAAATAAAACCGTATCATAATAATCGTACTACTTGAATGAAAAAAAAATGAAAGATAACTCTTTCATTTTATAATCGTTACTCGACTTATTAATTTCTGTAAGAAGAAAGAAATCTACCTATTTCAGTGAATTTTAGTAAAAATTACACGACATTCTTAAAAAAATAAATTGTAAAAAATCATGTGCATGAAATAAATTGGCGGGAATGATTGAACGAGTGTAATAAAAGGAGGAACAAAGACATAAAAGTATAAACACCATTTGTATTTCCTTTTTCTTTCACCTCAGTCTTTCCTCTTTGTTCCACCAAAAACATACCGAACGTAAATATATTGTGGACTGCTTCTGCCTGCACCTCCAAGCAAATTTTTGGGCCATCCTCAAATTTTATATTTTGAACAGATACCGTGAAGATTAGAATGCTCTTAAATCCTAAAACCCACGTATCTCCTCTTTCACTATGCTACCTCTATTTTTGCTGTGCAGCTTCACCAAGCTCAAGTCTTTTTTCGTGATTTCATTTTTGTGATTATTTTTATTCGGAAAACTTTCAAAAACAACACATTTAAAGATTATTTGAGGTATGTATGATGTATTTTTAAATTTATAAAATATTTAAGAAAATTTTTAGGGGTTTTAAAGTTACGGAATGCTCCATTTTGTAAGTCATTTATTACGAAAATTAATTTTTTTTATTTTTTTAAATTTGTAGTTTGATTTTGTTGTTATTCACGGATTCATGACTACGCATTGCACCTTCCCAGTCACCTCCAACCTTCACGTTTCTACACAGCCCTCCTCCATTCCAATCCAATGTTCTATTACTTCAAAACTAAATCATTGCACAAAAAGTAATGTTAGAATTTTTAAATTTTTTGGTTGCCTCAAAAAGACTTGGAGGTGCAGGAAGAAGCAGTCTATATTGTGAGTCCTCAATAATGCTGAGCCCATGATACATGGCCCATAAAATTATTGGCATATCTCATTCACATTTTCAAAAGATAAAAGAACACATTAGAATATCTCGCTGTACTTAACCACTCTTAATGGGTTCTTCATTCACACTTAAGATTTAACAACACAATTTAACTTTTATTCCATCGCTTAAAACTTAATCTAAGTTCTTATCTTATTTTATCTATATTATGTAAGTCATTTTTCTTCATCCTTTTCCCTTTTCCTTCCCTCTCCCATATATTATCTCCACCTTCATCTACTGTTTCCTTTTTCTTTAATTTTATATATATATATATATATATATATATATATATATATATATATATATATATATAT
>Ga0099825_1006844_pt1 | contig 14075 bp, 6 predicted proteins | sample SiratroredBW_FD_76838 | JGI IMG/M metagenome (GOLD analysis project Ga0099825, IMG submission 76838) | Root nodule microbial communities of legume samples collected from California, USA - Siratro red BW | ecosystem: Host-associated > Plants > Roots > Nodule | place: USA: California | collected... | reverse complement strand
TATTAATAAATAATATATATAATAATTATTTTATAATAAATATAAAATATAATTTTTTTTTATATATAAATATATATATATATATATATATATATATATATATTAAAAACTTTTAAATCAATAGTTTTTTTTTTTATCGAGATTTATATTAGTTAGTTAGTTAGTTAAATATAATTTATACTGATTCTTTTAGTATAATTGTGTAATTTACTTTATTTTTCTATATTACTATATATATATATATATTATTAACTAAATTAACCAAATTATATATGAAAAAAACCTAACATAAATATAGCGAATGCACCCGTGCATACAATTTTTCATACATAGGACAATAACTTGAGTTGAGTGGCAAATGAATTTTACTTATGTCCTTCTGGACTTTTATTTGGTTATATATGCTTAATTTGTGAAGGATTACTAATGTATTGTCACTACCTAGAATGAAGATATTTATTAATCAGAATTATAAAAAGTTCTACAAAGATAATTGTCTTCGAAAATAAATTTGGGTCTAAGGATTAATTATATATAAGGAAGGTATTATCTTGGAACATGTGCAATAAGATGATTATAGAGCAATGCAATTTTAAAATATTTATTTTTTCCTTCAAAAGTAAAACAAAGATATAAGAACTCAATTAAAGAAGTATCTAGAATTTTTCATGCTAAAGTAAGTTATAAAGGAATCCCAATTTCACGAATTATTAAGAAAACAACTTTTGATCGGTGATTCCTAATATATTGAGGAGAATTCATGTACACAAACTTAACATTAAACCTTAGTCATTTTCATAAAGGTAGGAACAAAATCTTTGGTCCATAAAAACGTACGAAGAAGACGCGGAGTCAAAGTCCAGGATCCATTAGTCAAGATACATCTCATGTTGTTAAGAGAGGAAAATTCAAATTCATAAAACCTTTATCAAAAGGAATCTCATTCCTAAAGTGTTCCATACCGTACTCAACTTCGTCATATATGTGAGAGGCTTAGTTCTTTTGTTTAAAAATACCTTACCTGTTATTTATAATATGCAAATTAAACACCACGATTTTATATAATAATAAAATAACGACTTAATTAATAATTTAAAGTAAAAAATATTTAATGATTAACAAATACTAATAAATGACAAAATGGATGATAATAACGATTAAAATAATACTTTTAAAAAGTAATATATTAAAATTAAAAATTAATTAATTATTTTAAAATTAAGTAATTAAAAGTAAATGTGGATGATATCAAGTGGTTATTTTTGGTGAATATGCTATTATTGCATTGGTGGATGTGTTAGTGTATAAAAAACATTGTTATTTGTAATTTTTGTTTTATTGAATAGTTCTGTCTTCCTTTTTCGAAAGAATAAATGGATTATTCAAAGCATATCTTCCATTTAACTTCACTTCGAAAATATTATATTGTGAATAAAATTTTGTCCCAACATTGATTGTAGGATCAAACCATTCATAATAGTAAAGGGAAATCTTTTTACTGAGGCCAACATAGTCAAATTCATAAATATGGTGAATTATGCCGTAAAAGTCATCTTCACCTCCGTCTGTGACACCTTTAACATACAATCCATTGTTCATTTTTTTTACCATGACTCCATGTGTTTATAAGAAACTTATAGCCATTAACGAAATATGTATTCCATGATATGACATTTAAATTAGGTCCCCAAGCTAGCGCCTTCAAGTTTTGATTAGTTATGTCATTCCTTTCGTCATGAACCTATGTCATAGTCATGTGATAATATTATATTTATTTATGGGATAAAAACAATGACCACCATAAGTACACTTACATATCGTTTGAACCATTTAGGAAAATTGTTGTGTATAAATGTCGACGCATCTTCAACATTGATGGAGTTTGCTTGTAAGAACAATATTGAAAAATGTTATATAAAACAATCAGTAAAGTTCATAGCCTATGACAGTTTACTTAAAATTTTGGTCGGTGAGTTAAACTTACTCGAGTATAGATTTAACCTCATTGCAGTTAATGAGAATGTGAACATGGGCAGATCGATATTCTTTGTCTGTCAGCCAATGATCTTTGCTCGATCCACTTGGACGTCCACATCTGTTCAAAATTGACAATGTGTATTGCACTTCATTTTTTGAATCTCGTCGAGGATCATTTCTGAAAGTTGTATTGACCAACAAGCTAACACTTTTGAAATAATGAGAGCAGAAATATGTAATTTCTCGGTATAGGTAGAATGTACATATTGATTCTTCAACACGTGCCAAATTACCCACCGAGTTTTTTGCATCTCCCATTAACCTACTGGACAGAGGAAATTATAAGACTTGCTTCAATGGTTGAAATTGAAATGCCAAACTATTTACCTTTCAAAAGGGTACATCCAGCGGTAGTAACCGGACCACCAAGTAATACCTCCATAGGAAGATGCATGACAAGGTGTTCCATTGAATCAAAAAAGGCCGGGGGAAATATTCTTTCCAATTTACATATGATGATTGGTATGTTTTCTTGGATTCTAACCACATCTTCTGTCCTCAATGTATTAGAACATAAGTCTTTAAAAAATTGACTTAATTCAGCAACGGCACTCCATACAAAGTTTGGCAATGACCGAAAAGTAATTGGGAGTTAACATTCCATAAAAACGTGACAATCATGACTCTTCATGTCATGCATACTTCCTTTGTTAGGATTTAAACACCTTGCAATCTTAGAAGCATAACCATCAGGCATCTTTAACTCGCTAATCCACTTATAAATTAATTTGGCATCTTTCGGTGAGAAGGTGTAGTTGGCCTTCGGCTTTGCTAAATTTCCATTATGTAATTGGACCAACTCCAAGTCTCCCCGAAGACAACATCCAACCTTGCCTTTTCATTGTCTTTGGTTTTGACCTTAACATCCATCACAGTGTTGAACACATTATCAAAAAAATTCTTCTCTATATGCATGACATCAAGGTTGTGTCTTAAGAGATTGTCCTTCCAATATGGAAGATCCCAAAATATAGATCTTTTAGTCCAATTGTGAAATTGTCCATACCCAGGCAAGTTGTCAAAATGACCATCAGTTACTTTTGGAACACTGAGAAACCCCCATAATTGGTGTCCGTTCATGAGATAAGGTGGCTCATTCATTTCAAATTTGTTTTGAGAAATCTGTTACGACTCTTTCTGAAAGGATGATTTGTGGGCAAGAATCGTCGGTAACAATCAAACCAAGAAGTTTTACCCCCATGTCTCAATTGAAATGCTTTAGTATCCTGCATACAATATGGATAACTAATTTGCCCTTAGTTCCCCACCCAGACAACATCCAATATGCTGGAAAATCATTTATCGTCCATATTAGGCATGCTCGCATTACAAAGTTCTCTTTAGTTGAGATGTCGTATGTGAAGACACCTTAATTCCACAATAGTTGCAAGTCATTAATGAGCGGTTGTAAGTACACATCAATCTTTTTGGTTGGATTTGTCGGACCTGGTATTAGACAGGTTAGAAACATGTATAGCTTTGTCATACACATTTCAGGGGGTAGGTTGTAAGGAGTCAAAAATACAGACCAATAAGGATATAAACCAAATCTAATAGCTGCAAAATCAGGATATACATTATCAAAATGTTTCTAAGCTTTTCCATCACTAGGATGTCGTAACAAGCCATCATCCCGTTTGTTTTAATGGTGCCATCTCATTTCCCTTGCTGAATCCATTGAAGCATACAGTCTCTGTAATCTTGGAATGATTGGCAAATAAAACATTCTTTTAACTGACACCTTTTTATATCTTTTGTTTTGACCCTTGGCAGGCATATATCTTGAAAATCACAAAATTTGCACTCAGTTAATTCACTATCATCTTTATAATGTAGCATGCAACCACCTTGACAACAATCAATCTTCACAGACTTCAATCCGAGACTTGAGACAACTTTTTTTGCCTGATAGTAGTTCTTCGGGATGGAATTTTTTTCTTGGAGAAATGTCAAGCAATAATTGTATGAAGTGATCTAAACATTTTTCTGTGGTATGCCAATTGGTTCTAGAGGCTAAAAGCCTAATGACTACCGATAGTAGGGATTCTGTTGCTCCATCGTAAACGGGTTCATTCGCAGATGCTAACATGTCATAAAACTTTTGCGCCTCTGCATTAGGGGGCTCTCCTCTATTCATCTCTTCATTTTGGACATTTTCATAATAAGTTGTTATGTCAGCTACCTGCATGTATGCATTGTACACCATTTCATTAATTGACCCAAAGTTGGCATTATAATTAATGTTTTCATAACTGGTGGATGCATAACCTATACTGTGATCAATTGGTCGATCTTCTCTATGATAAACCCATACATGGTAGTTGGGTTGAAACCCATATTGTAGCAGATGAGCCCTCACATGAGAAGGTTTAAGAATTTTTTGACAAATACATCTCACACATGGACACCTTATCCCTCCATCCTCTATATATGAAGGTTGGTCAATTACCGTTGAAACAAATTTGAAACCTCCATCCATGAATCGTTGCTTTAATCTCCTTGAAGGATCAAGCATATCATACATCCACTGTCAATCCATCTTCTGCATGCCCATCATCAAATTCATATTATTAACTAACCCAATTTAATTGTTGTTGTCACAAAAGTTAACCTTAAAATCACCAATGAAAATGAAATGATATAGAAGGAGTCCAATGATCAATACATTGGAAATCCATCTAAGCTTAGTCTGAATGGACAACATAGTCGACATATTATCAAAGTGTTATCCGATTCTATAAATGTAGAAAATGAGACGATAACCTAAAAATACATATTTAAATCATATTATTATGATTTCATATTGTTAACCAATTAACAAAATGAAATAATCATATATTAAAAATGTATCATTACTAAATTATAAAACAAGTAAATGAATAAAAAATAAAACAAACAATTAATAACAAAATAAGTATAAATACTTTCCCCATGGTATATGCATATTTTTCCTACTTCAAACATTCAAACATAATTCTATGTTATTAATAATATATATTAATATATGATCATATATCTTCATATGTTTATATATTATGCTTATTTAACTTCAAAAATATGTTCATATGATTATTTTATTTTTATTTTTATTTTTTGCAGATATAATTAACCTTGTTGAAGATGTAATTAGGTTAAAGTATGTTGTATATTTATGTCAATCCAAAATTCACAAATAGAGAAAATAATTATACAATAACAATATAAAAATATATGCGATTATTATATGTGGTAATTTCATAATGTTTATAATAACTGTTTTAAAATTTATATTTATATATCATGAATTATGATTGATTTATATAATAATTTGATTTAAAAATTTATCAATATAAGTATGTATATATTATTGAAATGCTAATGTTTAAAGTTCAAATAGATTAATAATGTTTTTACATGGATAATATTGGAGGAAGATTTCTTCTTACCAACCCGTGATATTAATGTTTGCATTAGGTCCACAATATAAAATAACAACCTTCTGATCCAAACCATGATCTTTGCCAGCGTAATATGTATACATTATATGTGCCATTTATAGAATCACAACATCCATTTATTGTTCCAAAATATCAGATAAAAGAAAAAAAAAGCAAGTCACGAAATACCTATACTGAATTTAATTACCATAAAGTGGGAAAGTTTTAAAAAGGTATATTGTAAAAGAACAGAGATACATATTGCATTGTTCTATATGTAGGAAAAATTATCAGATGGGACAATGATAGCAGTCAAGCAACTTTCTTCCAAATCAAGTCCGGGGAATCGTGAGTTTATAAATGAGCTTGGCATGATTTCAGCTTTGCAACACCCTTGCCTTGTTGAACTTTATGGATGTTGTGTCGAGGGAGATCAATTATTGGTTGTCTATGAATATATGGAAAATAATAGCCTTGCTCGCGCTTTGTTTGGTAATTTTTTTCTTATGAAGCTAATTTCAGTTGTCCCTTCTATGATTTTTCCCATCTTCTAACTTGTATGCATAAGGAATTTTTGTGTAATTTAACACTAATGAAGGTCTAGAACAACATCAAATAAAATTGGATTGACCTACAAGGCAAAAGATATCTGTTGGTATTGCCAAAGGTTTGGCATACCTCATGAAGAATTGAAATTGAAAATTGTTCATAGGGACATCAGGACCTCTAATGTGTCACTTGATAAAGATCTCAAACCAAAGATATCTGAATTTGATTTAGTCAAGCTTAATGAAGAGGATAATATCCACATAAGCACCCGAATTATTGGAACTTAGTGAGTTTTTATATTTTTATTTTGCTATACAGATTTTATGAAGAAATGTTTTTATACATGATATGATTAGACTATGAAGCAATAAAACAGAGAGGTTATCAAAATGCATACCTTGTTGAATTGATTTAGCCAAGTTGTTAGGGATTAAAGAGCAATTGAGGATGCAAAAGCTTAAGCAATTAACATGTTTCTTTAATTAATAGCAAATAGCAAATTTTGTAGTAGGAATATGAAAAACAGAGGTAGAAGATACACACCATTTTGGAATCCGACGAAGAAGAACAAAAGGAAACACGAAAAGGATGGTTCCGAGCACTGGAACACAGCAAGGACACTTCCAATTCTGCTACACACCGCCCCCAACTGCCTTTCCCAACCACAAACCCTAGGCCCCCAAATCCCTGTATCCACCACCAACACAAAATAATTCGAAAGAGAACCAAAAATCAAAACAAATTCAAACCCAATCATGAGCTTACACCGTCGAAGGTCCTCGCCGACGGCCACAAACACTTCCCCCAGCTTGGAGCTCACGCACACCTCAAGGTCAAAATCCAATCGGTGAAAATGACCCTCTACTCCCAAATACAATCGAAGATTAAATGTTTATGGAGATGATTTTAGAAGCTTAGAGGTGAAATGTGGGAGCTGCGTGGTGAAATGGGAGACCATCGAGTGAAATGTTGGAGTCGCATGAAATGGAAGGGAAAAGAAATCCTGAGATTTAAGACATCTATAGTGTGGGCCATGGCCCACGCAAAATCCTAACTTAACTAGCGTGGGCTTTGACCCTCGCATCCTTAGCTCAACAATAGTGTGGGCTCTGGCCTACGCAATCTTCTTTTTTTATTTTTTTGATTGAATATATCTGTAGAAACCCGTATCAAACTGCTCAGCTTCTTCAATGTATCTGCACAAAGCTAATTTCTATTTCAAACATAATTTTTATTTTATATATATATATATATATATTATTTACTTCTATTTTTTATATTATGTTTTATTATGTTATTAAATAAATTTTTTATTATAATTAATTCAAACAATAATATTATATTGATAAATATAAATTTTATTATCAATTTTTTTTGTGTTATACTCTTATTATATCATATTATTAATATTTAATATAATTATGTTTAATTTTTATTTATTTTATTCTTTATTTTATTTCTTATTACTTTATATTGTGTCGTGTAATTGCAGTTTTCTTACTTTTTATATAAGGAATTAATTTCAAAAATATTAAAAATAATGAAGTTTAACATATTTAAATTTTCTTATTTTAATAATATAATATAACAAATTTAAATAAATAAATAAATAAAATTAAATAAATCTAACTCAAAATAGGCTTTGATTTATGTAACTTTAACCCAATAAAGTTTAACTAAAAAATTCTAGTTTCTAAACTTATTTTCTTCAACTCAAATTTGTCAGTACAATATTTTCACACATTACACGAATAAGTTGTTAACTTAATTTTCTTTAACAAAATTTTACATATGCGTACATTTAATTGGATTATTTAAGTGGATTGAATTAAATAAGTAACATTATACTTAAAATTTGATTTAATTACTTAATAACTTGTTTAGTTTATTAATTAAGTTTTTTAAGGTAATAAGCCAACGTGAGTAATCCTAATTATGAAGCTACTAATTGTTTTCTATTATTATATAGATGAAAATGATTTGCTTAAATAATATGTAGTTGTTTACACCATTTTTAATGTGGAAAACATTATACTAATATGCACAACACTCTTTGTAAGACCACCCTAAAACAACGAGGAAACCCTAATCATTTGTGAATAAGGTCCTTTGTACAGACAAATGAGTCGTTCGACAATTAATTAAAGGTCTTTGATTATGGGCATCTAATCAACAAATTATCAAACAAGTGTTGATGCCTCAATCTTAAAAGATTTAATTGATTGTTGAGTATGATAAGTTTTCCAATTGAAAAATAATTGTAGTATTTTATATAAAATCTTAAATAAGAATTATTAAGATTTAATTAAAAATATATAAAAGTATTTAAAAATATAAAAAATGAGATAGATATAATTTTGTAAAGAATAAAAATTTAAAAATATTAAGAAAAATGAAAAATAAGTTGAAAGAAATTTAGTAAAAATATAATAGGCACAAAAAAGTGATTATGATTATATAATTATTAATTTGGTGAAATATATAAAAGAAAACAAATTTGATGGTAAGTGTATAAATTTAATTTAATTTTTTTTATAAAATCTTAAGGGAGAACTCTCAATTAAAGATATGTGAAAATATTCAGAAAAAATAAAAATTGTGATAGATATAATTTTTTAAATAACAAAAAATTAAAGATATTAGGGAAAAATGAAAAATAAGATGAAAGAAATATAAAAATAATAGGAAAAAATTATTATAATATATAATTATTAATTTGATGATGAAAAGTTAAAAAAAAAATTGATGATAAATATTAAAAGTAAATTTAATAAATTTTTTGACTAGATTTTATATAATTAAATAAGAACTTTCAGTATGATGCATTATAAACATGAAAAGTGAAAAATTGAAGAAGATATAAAAAAAATATAAAAATAAATGTCAAAAGAAAATAATTTGTAAAAAACGTAGTACGAAATAAATAAAAAATAGTAAGTTAGAAAAGTTTGCAATATTTTTATTAATAAAAAAATTAAATAAACATGTTTTTATGATATTTGAAGTATAAAATATGAATTCATCACTTAGTCAAACTCCAATCTCACAATCAAATCATAATTAAGCATAATGCTATCTAATCTAATATACTATTGTTACTCTGCACCACTTTCAAATTAAGAGTCTCTTCTACACCATTAAACGAAGAGTCTCTTACATTCACTAACCATGTCTTCATCTTACTCTTCCTACCAAATTGCTAAACTCAGTCCATTACAACATTTCTAACCTACTTTCTTTTATTGCTCTTATTTATTTATTTTTTGACAAAAATATTATAACATACATTTGGAAAAATATAACATATTCGTACCTTCATAACTAATACACAAACTAAATTGTATTTTAACAAATTAAGAATCATTTACCATATTATATCTTATATTCACTGATATTTTATGCTTCAAATATCATATTTTATGTTTTAACTATCATTTATTTATATTTTATTATTCAATTATCATTCATTTATATTTCATGATTCAATATCATTCATTTATATTTTATAATTCAAATACCATTCAATTAAATTATGAAAGTTAAGATCAAATATATTTTTTATTTATTCCATCAAATTGTTAATAAATAATTATAAAAGCTTTTCATCGCTTATTTATTGACTACATAACTTTCATCATATTGTAATTTTTTTATTACTTTGATATTTTTCTTCTATACTACTTATTCTAAAAAAATACTACAAAAAATTTAAAATATCATTAAATTCATAATTTTTTCTAATTTATTTAATAATAAATTTCATAAATACTTTTTAACTTATTCTTTTGTCTATAAACTTATATCTATCTTATCTTCTTACATTTTTCATTACTTTTACATCTTACTAATATACTAATAATACTCATTTTATATTATATTTCCTAAACTTTACTTTCCTACATTCAATTTAATTCTAGTATATTTTTTAACTTTTTTTTTTGTTGCATTCAATTTATAAAACCTTTTGTTCTATAACCGACGTAGTATGTGCATATACTACGTTTGTTGATAAATAAATCACCGATGTAAAATATCAATCCTAATTGCACTGAGGAGGAGATACTACATCGGTTCTGGCTCCCAACCGACGTACTATCTCTATTTTTAAAAAAGAAAATCCAGAATTTTTCAGAATTCTTTGATAAATCTCTAATACATACAAAGAAACACCACAATAATTTCCAGATTTTTTTTATAAGTATAGATAGGTGAAATAAAAAAAGGATGTAAAAAATAATAAAAAAATAAAAAAGAAATAGAAACGGCAAAATTTTGTAAAATTTTTGTGTTTGGATCCTCTCCGAGATTGTCCAAAAGCTTCGTTACGTCGTTTCCAGCAACTTTCAATTTTGAAGCATCTTAATCCGAGCTCTCTATCAAAAGTTATGGTCATTTGAAGTTTTTTCATCATAAATTTTTGAAACCCTAAATCTATGATAAATCTATAGAATGTAAGAACTCTACCATCAAATATACATTATATCAAGTTGCTGATAAAAAATTTAGGTTAAAAATAAATTTCTATCTATTTTTAATGAATTTTACAAAACTACTAACCTTTTGTGAAGAGAAACGACAAGGAAGAAAGGCTCGCGCATCAAGTGACAAAACTCAAACGAGACAACCGCAGAGCTTGCGCACGCCAAATGAACCCTAGCAAAACTAGTGAACACAAAGATACAAATGAAAACTAGTGAGAAAAGAAAACAACACCACATGAAATTCAAATGAAAAAGGCACCACATGAAACTTACCCCACAACATGAAATCTTGAATGCAATAGAGGAAATGAAGTGAATGAAGCCAATGAAGGCACGTAAAACAGCTTCGAGCACAAAAATGGCAAAGCGAAGGAGAAAAACCAGCAAAACACTCGAAAGTGAAAACGAATGAGGCAAAGCGTAAGAAAAACAGTCACTGAAATGTTAAGATAGAGGATATTATGTCGGTTAAACTTAATAACCGACGTAGTATCTAACCCTAATTTAAACTCGAGTGGACATATTACATGGGTTGGGAGCTCCTAACTGACGTAATATGTGACCAAAATTTATCCAATTTTCCCCAAATTTATTTCCACATCCACAAATGAGATACTACGTCGGTTGAGAGGTCCTAACCGATGTAATATTGCTACATGCTACGTTGGTTTGGAGGTTCCAACTAACTTAGTATCTCCAATGTCATAACAGAGTTTTCAAATTTTGTATTTTGATTTTTTCAGTCTTTTGTAACATCGGGTATTTGTTGAATCGACGTAGAATATAATATATTACATCGGGTTTGTGTAAACTGACATAATATCTCTTTAAAAGTTTATAAAATTGCCACCACACTTTTGTTTACACTAGTTCCTTTTTAATCGACATCATATCCTATAGTAAAAAGCTATTTTTCTACCGTAAGGGAACCATTGTAATCATTATTCTCTTTCGCTTAGAGGATTCTTATATGTGATCAATAGTGAAGGTACACAATTTCTTAACTATAAGTGAAAAATGTTGAGATTTACTTTCATACTAATATTTACAAGAGTAATCCGATTGACATTAATCCTAAACATTCATAAAACTAATCATACAAGATATGTGTGATCGACATATTTTTAAGAAGGTAGATAAGTAAATACTTGTAAAGATTGTGATACACAAATAAAGATATGCCAAAGATTATTAAAAGTAAAACTTTACCTTAAAAAAATTATAATAAACGTAAAATTTCATTGTTGTACGAAAATTTAACTGTAAACTTTAAGAGTTATATGTATAGTAGTAGCTAATAATCTATCATTAGAAGTTTTACCTATGGATACCTATTACACATTTTTCCATCACTGTAAGTGTTTCTTACCATTTAGAATGTATGCAGACAAAATTCATTAGTTTATAATAACAATCACTGCTTATAGATAAAAGAATTAACTTGCACCTACAACTATTATGAAAATTTTTGGGTTTGTTAACAAATTTAAAATCTATCAGTAAAATATCAGTATCAATAAATATTTAAATAATTAATTTAATAACAAATTTTATTGACAACTCAAATTCATTTGTAATTATTGACATATGAAATCAATTATCAAATAATTAATCATCAATTTATTGATCAATTATCATGTCATAGTAATAAAATGTAGTTACCATTTAGCTTTTCATCGAACTAAGCTATTCTGTGTCCTTGTATCATGATGGCTTCAATACTAACGTTTGAAGCGTCACACTCCTTTTTAAAAGATTTTAAAAATTTTAAAAGTGCATGAAAAAGTACATGTGTCAAATGTTGTTTTATTCTTTGAAAAGCATCTCATTGTTCTTCGATCCAATGAAAAGAAATATTTTTTCTTTAAAATAAGGTGCAATAATGGTACTAAAATATTTTACAAAACCTTATTTAAATCCTAGCTAATCCACGAAAAGATGTTATTTTACTGTTTTTATCATCTCTTCATCTAATTGCACTCCTTTTGAAGTTAGCAAACCTTAGGAAGTTAACACTATTTTTCTTCGAAACATGAATTTTTCTTTGTTAAATATAAGGTTTCCTTCCCAAGAATTTGAAGCAGGTCTTTAAGATATTTTACAGATTATACATATTCATGTTACAAATAAGAATATCATATAAAGTAAACTATAATACATTTTTCAATGAATTGCCTAAGTACATGATGCATTAGTAACGTAAATGTGCTACACACATTGGTTAAATAAAGGGAATTACTAACCATTCATTCAAACCAAATATAGTTTTGAAGGTTGTCTTTTACTCATATCTTTTCTCGACTTTTATTTTGTTGCATCCACATTCGTGAAATTTATATTGAAGATCCCACATCGATTAGAAATGGATCGTTCAATAGTTTATAAATAGATGCAAACCTCACTTTATAGGCCAATTTTGTAAGGTTGAGTTAAGCTTAAATTCCACTTATTCTTGAGATGGTATATGAGCTTATCCTACCACGATTGTTGGGCCTATCGGGCCACACGCAATCGGACCACCCTTAAACAATATAGTCCCACGGCGTGAGGAGGTGTGTTAGAGATCCCACATTGACTAGAGATAGATTAACTTAAGTTTAAATTTCACTTCTTAAAAGTTTATCTAATGGATTATCACAATTAGGGTCACCAAATAATGAATTAAATCTTTAAAAGAAATGAAGAAGTCGTTATTATAGTTTATTAAAAATAAATACAAAAAAGATCTATAAAAAGGAGAATGATATTAAAAAAAAAAAAATTAGTTTCGAGAATCAATTACGTGTAAGAAACATATTAACATCTTATAACATCCGCTAAGATATTTATCTTTAATTAAATTGTAAAATGAATACAATTTATAAAATGTTTATTTCTCCTAAAAAAACTAAGATATATATATATATATATATAAACTATTTGTTAGCTACCTAATTTTTAGAATAAAAAAAATTCTTATAAAATTATTTATTGGATCTCACAGACATTTTTTCTACATATATTCGATCATTTTGGAAAATCAAAGCTACTTAGGTTTTTGTTTTTTTTTTAAAAAAAGATTATTGTGTGTGTTGAATTTTAGTTTTTAAATTCTAATATATTTTTAAATAATTTAATGGGATTTTACCATTTTTTTGCAATTTGCATTGATTATAGAATAAGATAATGCAAAATACAATGAATAAAATAATGCAAACTATACATTGATATTATTGCGTAAATTTTATTTAGAAGAAAATATTAAATTTATAAGATTTATAGTATTTGAATTATATTTTTTAAAATACTAAATATTAAATATAAAATGATTATATTAACCACATATGTTTTAAAAAATTATTATTTTTGTAATTTATTAGTTTAATTGATTTTTAAACAATGAAATAAAATGGAAGATGACATGTGTCATCATACATATATCTAAATATTACTTTTAAGTGTGGATAGCTAGTGTAAAATTAATAAAAATATTATCTTTTCTTTTGATTATATTAAATTATAAATACATATTTTAGTTAATAGGTACTGGATATATATATATATATATATATATATATATATATATATATATATATATATATATATATATATA
>Ga0099825_1006843_pt1 | contig 14075 bp, 5 predicted proteins | sample SiratroredBW_FD_76838 | JGI IMG/M metagenome (GOLD analysis project Ga0099825, IMG submission 76838) | Root nodule microbial communities of legume samples collected from California, USA - Siratro red BW | ecosystem: Host-associated > Plants > Roots > Nodule | place: USA: California | collected... | reverse complement strand
TATATATATATATATATATATATATATATATATATATATATTAATTATTATTCTTGAACTGGGTAATAATTAAACAACTCTATTTTTTCACTTATCTTTTCAGTTAACTCCAATGGTTGTTAGTTATATATACTATCTAATTATTATAATTAATTTTCACGAAATGTGTCTCAATATGAGGAGAAGATAAATGAATAATATTTATTATTTTTGAATTGAAATACCAGTTAGGCAATTCATCCAAACGAAACTACTAATTTCAGTATAAGTTAAGAGACTATACCTTCTAAGAAGACTATTCATCACATATGCTGAAGATGTACATTTTTTATTGGATGGTCTGGTAGAGATAGATGATCTAGGATTTTTGACAAAAGTTTACTGAAGTGACAATCTTCATAACAGCAAATTTAATGTAAAACTCACCTAGAAAACCTGTTTCAGACAACTTAAATAATGCAAAATAAGAACACTCACATAGAAGCACCAAACTTTGTTTCTAATGTTGTGCTAAACATCTTCCATAACTCAAATGGTTGGGATTTTAACATGTGGAACCAAGACACGATGTAAAAACTCTGTTTTCTCTCTCCTTCACGCATTCATCATGTTTTTCTCCTTTGCTCTCCAAGTTTTTTTTTCTCTCCTCCCACATCTTTCTTAAATTCTCACTATAGTTCTTATCTTTTTTTCTAGATCCGATTCCACCTTCCAGTAACTGGTGAGCTGATGATCCTTTCTACCTTATTAATTTTCAAATTAAAGTAAATGTCTTTTGCTCTGAAAATCATTTGTTTTTATTCTCTTGTTTATGACTGAAATCCACCTTTAGTTTGGTCAATTGACAAAATTTCTCAACTTGTTTAGTCTTATAATGAAATTTGATTATGTTGGGTTATGTAGTTTAGATCTCTAGAATTTTGAAATTAGTTAGTTGTTGGGGTGTTTCTTATACCTCAAATGATTTTCCAAGTAAGGATTTTTTTTTTTTTTTTCATTTTGTTTTTTTTAGCTAAAGATAAATGTTAAGTTAACCCTAAAAAATGATAACTCTATTGAAATTGGTTCATAAATATAAAATAATTAATTGTGTATTGTTTGATTATGGAGTTTGAAGTAAAGGATAGATTAAGTTTTAACATGAAGTTTGAGATAATTGATTTTGGAACATAAAGTGAAGTAATTAAAATTGATTAAAATTACAAGTGTTTATTATATTTTGTTTCTATGATGAAATAATTATGATTTAAATGGTATACATGATTAAGGTTACAAATTCGGGATAATATGTGAACTATTATTTGAATTTATGTATTGTGTATTAGAACTTATGATAGAGATATCTAACTTCATTGATAGTCTAAATCACATAGATTGAGATAATAAGTGATGAGAAATTGAAGTGAAGTTTATTTCATATCTGGCATGCCATGGGTTTTGAATTTTAGATGTCTTATCTTGTATCCATAAAGCTTAAGAATATGATTATATGGGAATATGTTTGTCTCTAATGGAATTAACTTAATACATTGATAACATTTATTTTTATCATATTTTTGGATTTATTTTCATAATGAAATCAACTCTTTCTAAGTTTGGGACCTACTAAATCTTATGTTTTATCCTTTTTTTATAAATAACTTATTTTTTTTTATAAATAATTGGTTACTTGAGTTTTTAATCAAATTTTACTCTACATCCCATTAATTTTGTCAAATAATGAACATGAAGCATTTGATAAAGAAGAGAATGATTGGGGCCTATGGAGGAGATAAAAGATAAAATTTGAAGGAGATAAATTGCATCTGACACCACTAAAGCTGGATAGGGTGCCAACCAACCCAAGAGTAGACATCTGAAGTTGGGCCCAATGTCATAGTTGGGCCAGAAGTACTGGAATGTAACATAATCCAACTATACCCGATGTCGCTAAGGCTAGGCCAGGTGCAGACGTCATGAATTAGAATCTATTTAAAGGACTCTCTACATTAGGATTAGACACTCCACTCCAGGGGAAACTTTGGATTCTCTACTCCATCTAAAGGTTGAGAGTCTGAAAAAAGTAGTATTTGGAACAACGACCCTAGGGTTTGGAGCGACCCATTTTCTCCTCTTTGTATATCTATATTCCTTTATTGTTCATCTTTCTATCTTGTTGGGATTAGATGTAATCTGTTGAATTCTCATGTAATCAGTATTGGTTTTATAAATATGGCTTTACATAAATGTTTTTATTTCAATATGTTAGTATTTTAATTTTGTGGTTACTGTGTGTTGTGTTGGTTGCTTGATAATTATTCTTAAGATATTAGGAATATCATTTGTAATCAAGATCTAAATTAAAATATCAAACGAAAGCTCATATCTAGGAATAGAACGTAATTTATTTGTTGTCTTCAAATCCTTTTGGTATTTTCTAGTCTTGTTTATTTAATTTATCAATGAAGTGACAATTAATAGATAAATTTATGCTCATTCACCAAAAGAATTAGAACTTGGGTATTTTTGTGGGGTTAACATTAATATTTGTTTGCAAAGAAGATAATTGTTTTTATATGTGAGAATGGGGTTTGGTAAGTCTAACCCTAACAATTCCATTCATATCATCTTTATCCTTTTTCCAGCATTCTAATTGCTCAATAAAAAATATCAAAAATATATTTTCATTATTTTAATTTTATTTTTTCATATAAAAATCCAAGCTTTGGGATTATTTATTGTCATATATTGCATAAGTCCCTTGAAAGATAACGATATATTTATTAATTACTTTATTTATAATAGATGCACTTGTCATCATAACAACGAAAAATGTTAACATCCTTGTCTTCTTACAAATATTAATAGATATTCTTTGATGAATATCCTTTTGATTTATAGATCTAATAGTGATCTATATTTGTATATGTGAATGTGCGGTGGTAATGAGATTGAATAAATTTGTTATGTGTATAATATCATTTTTTAAATTCAAATAGCTTACCTTTTTATTTGTTGTTTGTATGATGACCTACTATTATTATTGTATTATCTTCATGAGTAAATATGAATGCAGGTTTAGGAGATGTGAGTAAGTAGAAATAATATAGTAGTTTCTCTTTTTTGTTGTGTTTTATCTGTTTTGAAGAAATATATTTATGTATATGAAAGTTATGATATGTTTTAAAACACTTTCATATATGTTATAAGATAATTGAATATAGTATGGTTTGCTAGTTTTATAATTATGCACAATTTCATTGTCCATGAGTTGTGGTGATAGACAATATTTGACTCTTAGGTATATTAATCAAATAACAATTGAATATAAAAAAATCCAATATAACTTATTAGAGTCATCAAAACTAGGAAATTCTAACTTAGTATTTCAAACCTAAAACGATTGAAATAATGATTTTTTTCTCTTCACTTGAGCTCAATCTATTGGACTTTTTTGTTGGTAAAGTTTCCTCATGGCTAACTTCAAACACTTAGAACAATTATGGCTTCTCTCATCATATAATGAAAAGGATAGTAAAACGGAATTTCAATTTGTATTAGTATGTAATAAGTGTTTTGATTACAATAAAAAATACTATGACCTCACTGATGCATAGAGATACAAACATATGTTACTAGAGAAAAAAAAATTATAAAAGAGAGACATAATACAATTATCATATCCTCTCATCCCACCTCTTTTTCTCTAATGAGAAAGATTGAAATTTAAATACAATTTAATATGACTAAAACAACTTATAAGATGAGATTTGTACCTATTTATATACTATAATTTGATTTTATCTTTAATTAATATGAGATATTCGACACACCTTCACATATTCAAATAAAGGATACTAAGTGTGAGAATAGAGAAAATTTGATAATGCATATCACAATATACCCAACTAATCTTACTAAAAGAGATTTTGAAATATTTTAATATCATGTGAATTTATAATTAACTCAATAAAATTGACTGTTTACATCCCACTTATATATATTATATATTTATTGTTGAATTTATTAGTATACTAATAGTCTTCTATTATAAAAACACCAACTTAACGCAATAAATTATTTTATTTCTTTATCATTTTTATGTGGTCTTCCCTACACCATTATACATTCATCACGTAATCCTTCCTCCACCAACTCCGAGATTCTCTTTTTTTCTAGTTTGTCCAGGTTCTCTGTTTTCGAAAAAAGTTATCTCTCTTATTGTATTAACTTTTTTTTGTTTCTCGTAATTGCTAATAGCTCCCTTTTTTCGGCTTCATACTTCAATATTTATATCCTCCACCTCACTTGCTCTCATAACATGAAGGTAAGAAGACGTATGGAGATTGAGATTAGGAATTCAGAAAAAAAAATGAGAGAAATAAAGGATAATGAAATGGAAGTGTTCTAAATATTATTATCCAAAAAAAATTAGGATAATATTGTTCAAATTTTTCTATTATAAAAGAGTGGTAAAAAAATTTATATGATTCTATATTAAAAAAAAAAAAACTATCTTAACTTTTTGTTATATAAAAGAACTTACATTTTAAAGAAATTTTTTAATATTTGAATTTATAAATAATTTTATTTTAAAAAATAATCTTATTAGAATGGCCATAAATTTTATTTCATCATTTATTTTATAAGTAATTTTAAGACGTGATCCAATTAAAGATATATGAAAAGTCTTAATATATACACTCTTTTAAACCTTTCGGAGTGAAAAAACTAAACTATATGGAATTACTTTTTAAAATACTCGAAATACGTATATCATTTATAGGTCCAATTTCCTTGGTCGTATAAAAATCTTCATCGACTTCTTTCACTTCTAAAATTGATATTTTGAAACATAAAAATTATATTTCAGAATATCTATTTCAAAATACTATTTTCGTTTTAGGCCAGAATGTCTGCAAATTAATATCAGAGTCCAAGTTTATCCGGGCTAGAGTGGCCAATTCTAAGAGTGTTTTTTCCTGCATTTCCGTGTTTTTCTTCCTGCACTCCATAATTTAAAAAATATCAAAATATTTTTTTGAAATTTGTATTTTAGATTACAAAATTTAAATAAAAAAGTTATACTTTAAATTACACAATTTAAAATATAAAAATATTTTTTATTTTTAATTGAAATATAATTTTCTATATTTTAAATTGTGTAATTTATAAATAAAAAATTGTATACTAAATTTGCAATCCATAATAGGAGAAGGTGAGGAGAGGTAGGACTAAGAAGATGAAGAAAATGAAAATAGTTTTACTTCTCCTGTGAAGGTAACAGTAAGAAAGTAAGGAGGTGCATGAAGAAACAATCCAATTCTAAGTATGACTAGTCTTGTGGAGTATGCATGGACTACTAAAGCTGTGTTTCAACGTGTTAGTTTAATGTTGCAATATGAATCCATAGCATTATTTAACGTGTATTGGAAAATGTTTTAAGTCAAATCGATACACGCAAAATCCACACCAGATGATGGAGAATAATCATTACCTCTTTTATCACCACCTTCACATGATTATCGCTCATACCTACACTTTCTCATCTCTTTTATCTGTTCATATAAGTTGGTGCTTTCATTCAATCTTCATCATTCATGTACCATATCCAACGTGGAAATCTAAGAAGAATCACTATGTTATAACTCCATAACATCATCAAAGATAACAGAATGGTAACAATTGAAAAAATAAAAGACTTTGTAACCTTGGTTTGATTAGAATTTTTATAAAAAAAATATTTGTTCAAAAAATTTGAACTTTTTAGAAATAAAAATCTCATTGGAAGAAAATTAAGAAATTTATAACTTTTATATCCCTTCGAATAACTAAGAAAAAGAACAACAATAGCCCTCAGAGTAAATTTGTGTCTATTGGATAAAAGGGTAGAAACATAATATAAAGAATAAAAAATTCTAAAATCAGAATAGTTAGGTATCTTATCACATGAAATTTCAAAAGGGAATTTTGACTTTAAAATTAAGAGTTCTATTATGAAAAACACGACAGTTTTAACACATTCAGTCCAAAATTTCAAAGGAACGTTAGATTGGAACATTAAAGGTTTAACAATATTAAGAATATGTAAATGTTTACTTTCAATCACATTATTTTGCTTCGGTCGTTCAATACAAGACTATTGATAAAACGTTTTTTTTAAAGAACAAATAAATGAAAGTAAGTCTTTTAACATTGTCAGATTTGAAAAATTTTAACAGTCTTACAAAATTAAGTTTCAAAATATGACAAGAATTAAGGTATAATGATAGGATAATCAGACTTATGTTTTAATAGGGGAATCTAGGTGAATTTGCTTTTATCCTCATCATCAGTATCTTCCCTAAAAGTTACCTTAAATATCAAAATATAACAAATCAAACAAGTTTGGACTAAAATGTTTCACGTTAGCAAAGGATAATCTATTATATTTAGCTAATTGGCAAGTGCTACAATGAAAATGAGTAGTAATAGAAAACATAACAAATTTATTTGCAATGAAATTGTAAACACCGAGAGTAAGAATTAGACGGAGACCATCCGAATGATAAAGAAACAGGGGATGGGTGGATTTGAAAAAAGATAGCGAAAAATTGTATCAGCCATGTAACAAAAAAGAGAGAAAAACGAAAGACGAAACCCCAAAAAGAAAAATGCAAGGAAGAAAAAAAAACGAACAACTCTCCCTTGATCTTAGAAAGTGTTAAAAATTAGAGGTCAACCTCAAGTCTCAAATAATTTATATAAAAAAATCTATAAATCTGCATTATTCACAATTTTAAGTTGAAAGTTTAGTGTCTCAGTCCAGCAAATCTCTTATAATACAATGGGAACCTCGAACTCCATTTTTCTTTATATCTATTTTGAAGTTACGTAACATATTGATACATAAGAAAATATGAGATTTTATCTTTACTCATAGCGGTATCTTCATAATATAACCCTCTAAAATATGCATTCTGATTTACTGTGACTCTGAAAGGAAAATAATAATCTTATGGTAAGTTTTTTGTTTTAGAAAAAGGATACAAAAGCAACATGTTACAAGCGATTTTGGCAAATTGTATTCAACCAGGGCAGTGACAAGCATGAAAGAGAAGCTCCTGATTCAGTGAATCCCGATCAGTTCTTTATTGATCGTCCCTGTTATCAAAAAAAGCATGCATATTTATGATGTATGTGAGTGAATAAATGAATAAGGATGCTAAAGAGGAAGAAATGGTATGGTTATTATCACTTAGGAGAGAGTAACATTTGTTTAAGATTTATACACACGTTCCAATACAAACAACACTCGTTCACTGCACTATATATGGACATCATAGTCATGCTCTGATATTTATATGTGTCCTGTTTTGATGTGTCAGTAATTCATTGGTTACATGTGCTTCTAAACTCTATGTTCGAATATTCGAGACATGTGTCATTCTTTTCGGTGAAAATACAGAACAAATATTTCCACTATATCCAACTCCATTAATGAATCTTAAAAATTTGTAGTTCAAAATGGAAATAGATCTTTCAGTTTGAAAAGGTATGTACCATGTACAGTTACTAATCTCACCGTGAATTCAAGCTTCCCCTCCTTTATATTTTAAAATTGTCAAATATTAAAATTAAGAAAATGATTGAGGTCTTGTGCAGTTTATCCATCCAGACTGTAGAGGATCTTGATTGTGCTCAAGTATAAAACAGAATTTTATGTTAATGAATGTCAAAATCAAATTATTATATTATAATAAAATTTTATTTTTACATTAACATGTTAAAGTCTACAAATAATGACAAAAACAAAACAATTGAAAAAAATAGTAATAGAGAGAATCGTAGTAATCATGTCTCAAATTTAAACTATCAGGCCCTTGTATTTGGAACTTTGTCATTTGCAAAAGGTTAATAGTAAATGGTCTTTAATTAATTTTCAAAAGATTATAACTAAAATCAATATAATTTTTTCAATACATATAGATATATATTAGGTGAAAACTGATCATTTTATACAGGCAACCATAGATGGGGTGTCTTTGACTTATTGATCACACAAGAAGAAGATGGGGTTCCAAGACCCTCATCTTTCTTTAGGCCCGTTTTGTAGTGGGCTACTTCTTGAACCAAAATAATACAAAAAAAAAAAAAAAAAAAAAAAAAAAAAAAAAAAAAAAAAAAAAAAAAAAATGAACAAAAAAAAAAAAAAAAAAAAAAAATTAAAAAAAAAAAAAAAAAAAAAAAAAAAAAAAAAAAAAAACAATTAAATGGGGAAAATTTTAAAAAAAAAAAAAAAAAAAAAAAAAAAAAAAAAAAAAAACTAGAATGATCAATTGCTGAAAATTCACGATGCACCAAGTAAAAACGAATTATTAGCATTTTGGCATGAAAGAAAAAGAAATAACTGTAAAAGTTCCGAAACAGGATTTTTAAAAGAAATTCATATACGTAATTCAAAAGCAACAAGAAAACTGAATTCGGATGGAATGCTATAAAGGGGAAATCAAAAGCAAACTTGTACATCAAACCAATCTCCGTTCTTGAGCCTTCATAAAGGCTTTCTTTTTCCTACAACTTAGTAAGGGAAAAGTAAAAAAGAAACAAAAATAGAGGGAAGTAGAAAGCATTAAAGTACACACTGAATCCAAAACACAACCTAAACATGTTTTAGCAACTTATTACACACATATCTCAAACACAACTAAATTGGTTGCGTATGTGTAGTTCGCTCAATATTTAAATTTAGTTAATCCTTCTGCAATTCTTTCTTATTTCTCCTTTGGAGCCAGTGAGGGGACTAATGTCTCCCATCTTGATCATGGCGGAGACGAAGTCAGAGGAAAACGAGCTGGGGTTGGTGCTGTAGCCACGCACTATGGAGTCAGTGGAGCCACCATTGAAGAGTTGCTGGTCAGAGTGGAGAAGACCCTTCTTCTGAACCAGGTTCTTGAAGTAGTAGTTGTCAAATTTGGTTGGAGTCTGAAGATCAAGGGGTGCCAGATTGTTGTCACCTGACCCTGAGGTTCTGGGGCAGCTCGATTGCCTAGTCCTGGCAAATGAGGCATCTATGTTGCTCTCGTTGTAGATGCGGGCTCTGAAATTTGTGCACCTTGCTTGTCCAATTGTGTGACCACCTAACCAAGATGTGACTCATAATTAGTCAAGACAAAAAATTTTACTATATGATTGAAATGTAATTAATCAGCGAATTATGTGGTTTATGTTTGTATATTGTACCCGACAAGGCTACCAAGTCCTTGGTGGAAAGTCCTAGAGCACTGAATCTTGAGATGAGTTGGTTAAGGTTTGAAGTGGGTGGAGGAATGCCATTGTTAGCAGCAGAAAGGCTAGCAGTCCTAGCATCTCTTCTTCCAAGTTTAACATCCCAAGAAGGGCCTCCAAGCTAATGTCATCAAAATCAACAAAATGTTAGTTCAGATATGTGTGTTTAATGATTTAGTTTAATGTGATTTAATTTGTTCTTTGACCACTTACGATTCCGACAGAGTCTCTAGCAGCAATGGCAAGGATATCAGCACAGGAGACAACTCCTGGACACACTTTCTCCACGGCTGATTTGATGCTATCAATGACCTCATATCCACGAGCAGAGTTCCTGTTGGGGTTTGCGTTCTTCTCCCCGGTGAAGCTTGATGTGTCATCCAATAGAATTGAACCATCACATCCCTGCATTTTTTCATGTGGTAGCATGATTATATATGTCACGAAACTCTAAAATAGAAACAAAAGCAAAAGCATATATAAAATCACTTAATTAACACTTGAAGTAAATGAAGTGTTTTGGTAAATTGTAATAAACATTTATTGACTAACATTCTGAGTGCGTTAGTCAACGCACTAAAAATAGTTGCATGGGACAAAATTGTGTGAAATGTTTGCAACATGTGTTGTTTCAAACAGAGTTACTTGATGCATGCATAAGGTAGAGGCATTGAAATTACATTGACAAAGCAATCGTGGAAGAACAAGCGGAGGAGAGAAGCACCCATGCGGGTCTCCTTTGAGATGGCAGATTGCACTGTGGATCTCACAGTGGACAAGAGTTTTGGACAAGAATGGTAGTAGAAGTTTGCAGAAAGTTGTGCATTGGCACACCCCAATACGAGGAGAAACAGAACCAAACTAGTAGTTAATCTAGAACAAAACGAAGCCATGTTTTGGTGAAACACACTAAGTACAAGTGTTTGTTTATATGTATGTGTGAGGGTGTGGTTTATTGGTTAATGGAAGTTGTGTATTTATAATGGGTCTGGATTGAATGTGTCTCAAGGCAATTTGTCTCGGCAGGTAGCCTAACCTAACACGTAGAAAAAGTACAAGTTTTCTGTGCATGGGAAATTGGCGATGTGGACTAATAATTCAAAAACTCATTTATGAATTTTGATTATCAGGGTTTAGAAAAGTGGTGAGAGATTCGATTTTTAATGAATTCAAAGATAACGAAGTGAAAACCCGCGTCATTGCGCTGCTTTGTCAAAGTGTTACAATTGTTTGGTAAACTGTTTTCTTCTGGAGGGGCCCCATCATATAACGCTTTGATGTGGGACATTTTTTATGCTTTCCAATCCAAGCAACACAGCTAAGCCGAAGGCAAATTTTGACTGCTTGGTTATAAATTAAATATTCCCAAAAGAACAGATCAAGTTGTATAATCTTATTTTAGTCATGCTTAATTGACTCTGGTTGAGAATATTTGTTTGGTAAGGTTACCTTTTGCAACTTCACTCAACCAGAATAAGAATAAGAATAATATTGTTGATGGCTTATGCATAGCATGTATTTTTGGTTCACATAAACACAAAAAAGAATTTGTATCAATAACTTGTGCAATTGCATTATCTTCTGAACTTTGCTGGTCTAAGGCGGGTTTTACCTAGTTGTGTGAATGGCACAGTCATAAGAGAAAGCTCCTAAATTTTTTATGGGTCAATTTTCAGCCTTTGCTGGCTGAATGTTCCCTACAGCAATCATATGTAGCGTTCAAGGGAAGTTAAAAAAGTAAGAAACTTCTTCGCATATCTGATTTCGGTAAGATTAGGTCAGAAGCCTTACTTAACTATACATATAACCTCACAGTATAATAATGCTGCCTACATGACTATTAATCTTTGAAAAATCTTGTAGTGTAATTATCACTTCACTAGACATACTATTCAACACCTAAATTTTAAATCTAAAATAAAATATTTTTTGTAGTACTGATATTGACGTAAAAAAATGTCAGTGATAAAAAAATATTAATTCTGAAAATAGGTTTATCATACTATTAATTTAGGTGTTTTTTTTTTTCATCTTTTAGAGTTGATTTTTTTTTCTTTTTTTCTATTTCTTTGTATTTTATTGTTTTTTCCTTCATTTTTTTAATCAACTGAGAAATAAGAATTTTTTGGTAATTTGAGTAAGCAGAGGTATTGATTTGGTAGCTTTTAAGTTTTAGATATTTCTTTTTTGTTGAGTTAAAAAGCTTTTAGATGTCAGAGTTTTTTTTTTTTTTTTCAAAGAAAGTTACCATAGATAAGGGTCAGGAAAGCTAACTAGATATATAAAAGCATTTGGTTGTTGACAGCATTATTAATTATAAAATGATAATTTGATGCCTATTGAATCTTGTAGATATTATTGGATATTTGGGTATTAGTTCTTGAATATAGCTTTAGGGTTTTGCTTAGTCAAGTTGAAAAAGAATTATTATTTCGAATGTTACGTATAAGAAATATTGTTAAAGTAAAAATATTTAACTTACGATATCTTTTAGTAGGAGAGAAAATTGAAACTACTTTGTCTTTTAAGAGGAGAGAAAATTTGTACAATTTCTTCCTTGTTGAGACTATAAACCATGGCTTGAGGGTAGAGATTGTTGCTTGTATGCTTGAGCGAGGAGTATCATAATATATTAGATATTATATAGAGAAAGAATGGGAAAAAAATTTGTTAAGAATATATAGAGAAAATGCACAGATCACAAAATAAATTTATAATATTTAATATTTAAAAAAACATGATTTAGATAAATAAAAAATAAAATTGTTTAATCTTTTATTTATAACCTTTAAAACTTTAGCTTTAAAATGTAGTTATTATTTTTCATCAACTTTAAACTCTCTTCTTTAATACTATAAAAAATGTTATTGCATGATTTATATAGTTAAAATATAAAAGACTAAAATTAGGCCATTATATAATTTTTAGAGGCAAAATTATAACTAAACCATGATCTTTAACATGTATTTTATTAATTTCACAATTAATTAACGCTGAAAAAAATCACATGTCAATGGTTGATTTCAAAACTTATGGTAGAAATAACCAACCTGGTGTGATTATTTTTCCTTTACATGAGAACTTCTGAAAAAGAAAATAAAATCATAAGTTAAAAAATAAAAAAAATTAGAAAACTATACAAAAAAATTTCTATAAAATTCAGTTAATTTTAACTTCTGAAAAAATATTCTTTATTTCGATTTTTCTTTGTTAAAAATTAGTATGAGATGTTTGTTCATGAAGACCTTACTGTATATAATATCAAATTCAAACTTTAAATCTAGTATCTTAATCGATTTATTTATTTAAATATAACTGTCTTTAATTCGTGACAAGGAAAAAAAAAACATAATCTCACATAAAAAAAAGAAAAAAAACTGTTTATGGTCTCTAAAACAAAGAAATACTAGTCATTGCCTTTAGCTCTAACCTCTTTTTTTTTAAGGAACCATTTTGGTCAAAAGTTCTTACACGTTATTAATAAAATAACTTCGACTGATAAATTTAAATGGTTTTCTTTTTCTTAATATTTAAGGTTCATCTTTGAAAAATTCAACCTCGATTCGAGCAAGTTATTTATTTTTCTCTTTTAAATAATTACGAAGCAAAACATAGATTGAGACCTATATATTCGAAATTGTATTGGTGTTTTCAAATTTAGATTAGATTTGGTTGTTCAATCCATTATTTGATACATGTGTAATTTTGGCTATAATTTGGGAGTTATTATATTGTTGTTAGTCTAATAAATGGAATGTAGTTAATTAATGATATTGAATATAAGCTTTATGGAAATCGCATTTGAGACATAACCAAATCGTGAGTTGAGCGGTGATGTGAGAAAGAAATAGAATTAGAAATCTTGACAATAATGTCCAATTCTTGATTAAGTGAAGGATTTTCACTTCAATGATATTTAAGAATTATCAATGAATATTACTTAAATAAGGAATCATTATAGAAAAATATGACAAAGTTATTAAATTCTCTCTCGAGGTAAAAAAGAAATCTCCGTCAAACTATATCTATTTATTTAAGTGATATTCTACAAGAAAAAAATATTTGTATTTAAGAAATATCATTTAAACAATAAATTCTTGTTTAAGCAATATTTCAATACATAGTATCTTAAAATATCACTCAAGTAATAAGAAAATTTTTGTTCGAAGAGTATTTTCTTGTATATAAAACATTACTTCCTATATATTTAAAATTAATTTTAAAAGTTTTTAAAGGAGTATTAACCTTATATGAATATAATATGTATTCAGCTATGAAATGTATGAATGAAATATCTTAATTTTAATGATAATATAAATTTTATAGGTAAAGTTAGCAGGTAATCTAAAATTTATAGAAATTTTAATAATCTATTTAGTTGTGAAAAGTCATTACAACTTTATGAGTATGTAATGAGTTACCCTCACATATGTTGATTACCATTTGATATTGAAATTATGTTATAATTTGATGCCTAAGAAATTGTCTCTAAGACATATTGAAGTATATGATTATCTGTATCTTTAATAAACAATAATTATGTATACCAAATTTTATTAAGTTAATTTTTGTGATTCTCTACATATATTTTATATTAAAATATGTTACTTATTTATTTTATTTCTACCTTACCATGTTTATTTATAATTATTATAAAATTGTAATAATTATGTTTTCACGTAAGAGTATAAGAATACATGATAACGTAAGTAAAAGATAGTGTCATGAACAGCAATAGAAAAATAGTCTGTCAATGGAAAACTTTTACTCCCATCTTATATATATATATATATATATATATATATATATATATATATATATATATATAT
>Ga0099825_1006841_pt1 | contig 14076 bp, 7 predicted proteins | sample SiratroredBW_FD_76838 | JGI IMG/M metagenome (GOLD analysis project Ga0099825, IMG submission 76838) | Root nodule microbial communities of legume samples collected from California, USA - Siratro red BW | ecosystem: Host-associated > Plants > Roots > Nodule | place: USA: California | collected... | reverse complement strand
ATATATATATATATATATAATGAGTTAACTCCTCTTTGTTAGATGTAGTTTGTGTTGGAAGTATTAGAATCTCACAAACCTTTAAAATAAAGTAACGAAAATTTCAAAGTTTCATATCAGACAACCAAAACTATTCTGATTTATTTATTACGGTTTCTGCAAAGGTGTTATCAGTTTACAAAAGTTTACAAAAATAGATAATTTGTTAGCTTAGAATCTTAAAGAAAAGTTAGAGAATTTGTTTCTAGATAAATAAAGTTTAAACTAAAATAAAGAATGAATTAAATATAAACTTATTTATAAACTTTTTTCTAAGACTTTTTCAATCTCAGTTATTTTTAAATTATATCTCTTAATATAAATTAATCAGATCTTCCATGACACGCTCTTGAAATAAAAAATCCTATCTATTTAAAACATTCTTAATAACACTTTATCAGTACTTAAAATTTGTCCAAAAAATATATATAATAAGTGAAACTTAATAAACCAAAAATAAAACCCAATATTCGTAAAATGTAGTAAAACTATACTCGTTAGTAGAGTCGGGTATTTGTAGTAAGTATATAAATTATCCTTTGTATACGAGTACAAATTTTCAATTGTAGATTTTTTTTATAGACCTTTTTATTTTGGGTCGTACAACCCACACAATAAAACAAGTACAAATTCACAATCCAAGTCAATCACCTAAAAAGCTTGCCTTTAAAGTTACATTAAAGTGTGTAAAAAAGTTTAAACTAAAGAATGTAATTTATTTTAAATCTATTATCTGTTGTATGTTGATGAATTGAACAATTTTATTAGAAAAGTGAAAAACTGGAAGAACCAATTACATCAAGGAATCAAGCATTAATAATAAAAATTGCTATCTTTTGTTAAACAATTTGATGTTCAATACATTTTCTATTTGAATCTTGGAATTAGAGTTGCTTTTTAAAACACTATTTGGTAATTATATTTTAATTTAGAAACAACCTTCTACGATTTGCGGAGGAATATTGTGAAATAGGTGTAGTCTGCTAAAACTAAAGACCAATTTCAAACAAGAATCATTGTTTAAAAGAATGTTTGAAAGTGTGGCATCATTTTTCAACGCATCATTGTCTATGGTAGACTTGTTTCTTTAATTCTTCTCTGTTCAGAAGTTGGTCTGCAAAACTATGAATTTTTTAAAATAAAACTATTTTCAAGTTTTTTATGATTGCTCTGAAAAGAAAGAAAACTTTTTTTTTCTTTATCTTCAAACAAAGAATAAGTGCCCACAGAGTTAGCACTATTGACGGCTGAGAAACAAAACAGTGGTTGGCGGAATTTGGTATGGCCGCAAGAATCTTAGAGATTGCAAATGCAACAAAAATAACAATATCCGAATTCCGAAACAATAAAGTAACATAAAGATGTTCCTCGACATTAACTTTGTTATAGACAAAAACTGATCCCATAAGGGCACAAACGCCCCACAGTTATAAAATTAAAAGGAAAAAAATACATATGAACAACAATAATGAACGACAAAATCTGCAATTAAAGCCCCAAGTTGAACCCCACAATTCTGAAGGGAGCTTAATGCAAATGGTTGTGACATTGTCCTTTCACAGCTAACAAAAATTTGAGCTTCAATTAAGCCATATTCTTCCCTAACTTGTGAGAAGATGGCAGGACTCCATCATGCAAAAATTTAAGTAAATAAGGAAAGTTACTACAATCAGTTACTTGATTCTGGTTATGTACCTCAGCCTCAGAAACTTGTGTTCAAGGCTCCTCTATAGGCAAAAAAATTGTGAGCCCTTTTTCCTCCTGGCTCTCATAAAAACAAAATGTCAATATACAGAGACTTGGGGTTGGCATGGCATGACATTATGGTGCAATGTTGAAGAGTTAGTGCCCAAGGAAAATGCTAAATCAGTTAGTTTTTTGAAGACTCTACCCCATCACCACACTCTTCTCCACTTCCCAAAGCTGAAGGACTCCCTTGGCTCCGATTCTCCTCCGCGCCGGAAATGCGAGATTTTCCGGCTCGCAGTCTAATATTGGCACCCATGGGGAAAGGTTCCTGCAGTCACAGAAAGATTGATCAATTTTATCACCATAAAAAGTTCTCCTAAATCAATATCTGTTTGGACAAACTTCTCCTTATGTTAAGTTTTCATAAGTTAATAAAGTTAACTTATTCATAAGCTAGTTTATAGAATTCTTTCATATCTTCTTCAATTTTTATTTTTTAACTTGATTTACCGGATCAAGTGTAACTAGAGAACAAGGTTGATTTACCGGATCACCAGCATTTGGGCCATCAGTGTGGAAGAGAATAGGGCGGCAACGTTTGTCTTCATTCATCAAGCTAGAGTTCTGGAAATGAGCAATGAGAGAAGCTTTTCCTTGAATTCGGGCATATGCTAGTGAGGCTACTTTTTCACTATTAAACTTCTCCCACTTTTTCCCATCAAAAGCCTGCAAAACATTTCTTCTTCAGTTTCATCAACACAGGGAACTCAAAATTCATAGTACATAGACAAATGGCTCAAACTAATGTTACAAAAAACATCCAAATAACCTGATGGAAAGGAATAATTTGACCAGGATCAATCATGTTTATGAATGCATAGCCAACATTACATTTGTTCTGCAACCATTGTAGAATCAAATTAGAAAACATGTTTATTATTTCTTCGCAAAAGGAAACCAATCAACCATAAATAAATACTTACCTTGAAATCAATCGGTAAATACAGAAAATCATAAGTTCCCTTGCATTGCTCATCTATTGCAGCAAGAAGCATCTTTGAAGTATACCTACCAAACAAACAGCAAATAAAAACAGAAACAGGTCAAATCAAGAGACTAATGTAAGAGAGTATGGATTCTTCAATGTCTCTAAAATCTGGTTGATCAAGAAAAGAAGAGCATGTCAAATGAGCAATCATGCATAAAAGTGTCCGTGAAAACATTAGCAAGCAAGAATTAAGACGGGAAACTAACAGTTTTACCAGTACAACATTCAATTGAAGAAAAAATAAGCAAAAAGAAGATTCAAAAAGCTGTGGTGGCAATTAACATACTTGTTGGGAATATTTTTTATCATGAGGGTAGTTCGGCTGTCTTCCCCACGCAATATACGACCTAGGTCAAGTTCGTATTGCTTCTTATCAACATTGTTGGTGCTTGCTTCATTTCTACGGTGATAAAGGTTTCTCATTCGGTCATTGGTAGTATCAAATTTCGACATAGAAGACATGGGATGTCTCCCAGGGAAAACATGAGATAACTGCTTAGGAGAGTTCTGTCCAGCATTGGATGTGAGTTCAGTGCCATTCCCACCAACATGAGAAAACACATTGTGAGAAGGAAAATCCAGGGGACGCAATTGCCAGGAACCATGAAAACCTCCACTCCCTAGAGAACCCAAGCGAAAACCAGAAGTATCAGGGGACCCTCCCAAATAAGAATTTGGCCTTTCCCAGGGTGAGGCTGTAACAACTGGTGCTGATCCAACATGGTGGTCCATCATATGTGGTGTTCTCAGCAAATGAGGTGGTGTTCTAGCAAAGCCTGACATCTGCGGAAGGTTCGGAGAACAAGCATCATTAACAAATGATGGTGATTTCTGCCAAAGCACATTACTCATTGAAGGTTGCTGTTGCAAATTGGAGTTGTTCCACATATGATAGAGTCCATGTGGGCGTATTCCATTTCCTGATGAGCCAAAATAAACCAACAATGTCACATCAGGATTTAAATATAAAACTGTTAAAAAATTTGTGCAGCTTACAATTGCCCAGATCCAATAACTTTGGAATTGGCACAAGATTTAATGTTCTATAGATAGTAATCATTTGAAATTCTTAATCATAGATAGTCAGGCAACTCTAAATTCATTCAAATCAATAGTTTGATTTGTAGTAATTGATTTTGGGGTATTTCCAAAAAGAAACAAGATTTTAGAGGTTATTAAAGAACTATGGGAATGGGTGTTCCTTAGCAACCAAGTCATTATTGTAATGTTTTAAATTGCTAGGATGCTGTTCAAATAAACAATTTTATCCTCTCCAGTGCTTCCTGTAACAATTTTCTATAGACAGTAATCATTTGAAAACTGTTGCACAAAAGGAAAAATTATAAATAAAGCTATTAGGACATAAGCATATGACGCACTAACCTCCAGCATTAAATTCTGCTATGTTCCCAGTCGAGCCCATTCCCTGAATATGCCTGCCATCAGAGGCTTCTGTAGCTCCAGCACCTATATTGTTAGCCAAGTTGCTAATGGTGCTAGAAAAGTTATAAGGACTACCATTAGCTAAACTATCACGATACTCGGGTAAGGAATGAGGATGAAATCTCGAACTAGATGCAAATTTCATTGCATCAACATAGCCATTAGACTCAACAACTCCAGACACTTTTCCAGCAGATGCCCCTCTCACAGTGTTGTGGATACCAGAGTTCACATTAATGAATGCATTATCCATAAATGCATTAATAGGTTGTCGCACTGTAGATTGAAACCTCTGATTATATCCATTCTCCAAGCAACCAGATCCAATTACTCCAGAAGATCCTGTTGCTGTAAATGATGTCTAGTGAGACCAAGAAGAGTCTCTTCATAAGGAAAAAAACAAATGTAGCCAGATAAAATCTTACGCTTTGGTCTTAATGGCGAATTGTCCATAATACTTTGACCAAAATCTCGCTCATCTTGCCCCTTATGTGACTGGTGCATCAAACTACAAAAGCAAAGTTTCCATGGTTGTCAACAGAAGAAAATTATTTCTTAGCAGAACTACTTTTGCATCCAAATTATCTATAACAACTTTACATTCCATTAACTGTAAAAGTCAATAGAAAAGGATAGTAATCAAAGATTATACAAGTAGACATGCATATCCAAAATAAAATCATCTGCATGATATCATTTTGTAGGCACACATAAAATAAAGGAAAAAGTCACATAAGCAACTACAAATTAGAGAAGAAACTAAATTAACAAAAGGAAAAACAGAGCATATGGCCAGCATGTTTCAAACCTAGGATGGCCAGGTTCAAGCTTGATCTGCTTCCCAGCAATGTCAATCTTGTTCAAAGCACGAAGAGCAGATTCCGCAGCCCGGACATCATAAAACTCTATAAATTTGTGATGATTCATTTCTGGATATTCATAGATCTGAAAATTAAGGACATAATGTTTAAGTAAGCTTGTATCATCTTCGTATAACACAGGCAACTAAAACAGGGGGAAACCAACAATGAACAACTTACTTCTTTAATTTCTCCATAAAATCCAAAAATCTTTTTAAGCTCATCATTTAAAACAGATGAATCAAGACCAGATAGCATCAGTGTACCATGGCCGATATCCTTTTCTGGAGCATTGACCTAACAAGTCTTCAAGTTAAAATACATCTATAACCTACATATGAAATGGAATTATGCAAACAGTATAAGTTGTTAATATTATACCTTAGGAATTGAATAATGTATATCAAGTTTCCTAGACCTCAATGGCCTATTTTGAAGTGCTTGCATTGCATTTTGTGCTGCCCTTAGATCATGATAAGAAATCATGACAAACCCACGATGCTTACAGGCTGTATAAATGGTTCGAATATCTCCATATTGCTGTCAGAACAAAGATAATAGTTCGATCACATTTTATGATTAATGGTATGAAATGCTTCCACAAAAATCTAAGATAACATCATGCAGCAAACAAGAATATAGACGCACCTCAAAGAGATCCTTTAGCTCAGAGTCTTCTACATTGCTATTAATGTTTCTAACAAAAAGTGTCCTAGAAGGCTGTTCACCAAAAGGAAGTTTTCCTTTAGAACCTCCAAAGAAACCATAATCTCCATCAAGACCATTCATCATTTTTCCTGAACTTAAATGTTCGTCTCCTTCCAGCTCCATGCCTCCACCACTGCTGAACAGATCAAAATCTTCAAAATCATCATTTGTTTTGGCATGAGAACTGCTTCCTAACTCATCAACAACACCAGAAAACAGATCATCTTCATCAGGAAGGAGATTCCCTATAGTGTCAGCCTCCATTTCTTTAAGAGATTTATATGGTTCCTCGGGAAAACCAGCAGTACCAGGCAGATCAGACTGAACATCATTTCCAAATAACCGTACTACACCAAGATATGCAAATAAGCAGACAGATTATCAACTTAATTAAAGTAAAATCAGAAAAACATAACAGAAAAAAAAAAAAAAACTTAGTAGACAGATGAACAGACATTAGTATCCATCATACATGCATGCAGTAGGCATGAAACAAAGACTTACACTTTCGGCTAAATATCTCAGACATAGAGCTTGAGAATAAACTACTTTCACAGGGCGCAGCAGTGGTCACAATCTTGTTCCCAATTAAACCATATGAGGTAGGTGCCGAATGCAGAGATGCATCAGACAATGATGAGGGACGATAATTCAATGATTCCTTAGAATCTATACTATTCCCAGGTAGACTAGCCTGGGACATCAGCAAACCAGCTTTTGCATTTACATCAAGGGGTGGTGTACTGTTCAAAATGCTGCCTGGTGATGCTACCACTCCATTGCTTCCTGATAAAAAGAAAATAGAACAACTTACTTATCCAGCAACGACCATGTTTTGCACATAAAAATTTGAGGGAATACTCAACCTTTAAAATTAGCACAATAAAATGAAGGCCACGAAATGACAGATAATATCTATATCAAAAGCACGTTTATGAGCTCCAATGCAGCAAAACGCAGTATTCATCTTCATGGAACTACCCTTATTTTTTCAACTAAAAGCAATGCCATAAATTACAAAGCTGCAAGAACATAGTTGCAGACAAATGTATTCATTATTTCAGTAAAAATTGCAGCAATTAGGTGTGAACCAATTACCACAACCAAGAAAAATAGTTTTTGTCTTGACATCAATTACTCGTTCAAACTTCAAAGTACTTTACTATATTGATTGATAACTGATCATCATTATATCAGATTCAGGTGCAACCAAACATATATATACTGTTCAAAGCAAAAAAAGTGAGAGAAAAATTGACTAAAATATACCAAAATGCTCAAGTATAATCAATTAATCACCATAAATGGAAATAGCATTACTTATAGAATTTCAGTTTTCACCATTACTCAGATTACATCCAATTGCTAGTTTACATTGCTAATCACTTTTCCATGTGCACCCAAACATTTACAAGATGTCCAAACACGGAAGAGAAAGAAACATTTGGCTGAAAGCCCTTAAAATGCAAATGTCGTACCACATTTCAGAATTGAGATCCGCGGTATCCTATAAAGTATACAGAAATATACAGATAAAGAAAGGTAATTCTAATATGAAACAAAAGTGACCAATCAATTCTGAATGGTTCATTAAATGTCAAAATAATAAATATTTGTTAGATAGAAATCTTGGGTTATTAATGAGGGTATTAGAGGCCAACCAATACTACAAAATATAGAACTGTTTCTGAACAAATAAAGGATTGATCGGTCCTCACCTTGTGGGTAATGGTCATTAATGGATATTGGTTTCCGTAATCCAACATTCCTCTGCCCAAAAAACAAGTTTAGAAAACCAACGATTCATAAAGGCAATGGCAGTGAAGGTCAGAGAGAAGATAAATAACATTTTTAAAAAGTGAGAAGTTACAGATCTGATGATCATTAAATTGTTGGGTCACATTTTAGAAGTTCACAGTAACTAAAATGGCAATAAATACCTCAGAACGAAAGGAAACGTCTTCAAAAAAGTGGGATGAAGCAGAAACGCCCCTGTGATCCATGACTTGAAAAGGCATCCTGCTGCAGCCTCAGGGTCCCGAGAAAATGGAAAAGGAGTAATATTGCTGAAAAAGATCTCCACTTGCTAGTTTCCTTGAACTATACTCATCCTTATACATTCAAAAATAAATTTTAAGGTCATTTGCTTGACAAGTGAAAGTGCAGATAACACTGAACATGGCCCTCTTATCAAAACCACTAATGCTGAACACCCCACCCAGAAAATAAAAATAAAAACTTTTTGTAAAAATCGGAACATGTAAGTGATCTTAAGTTATTGATGATTTTAAGAAAAAAAAAGTGGGAGAGAGAACCAGCTAATTAAACTATGCCAACAAGAACAATGAAAAAAAATAGTTGCATCTTCAACTAAAGACCACCGGAAAAGGAATTTAGTGGGGGGAAAGAAGAAAACTCGTAGCTTACCTACCAAATACCTAACACAATTGAACCATTTTGGCTGCTAAGAAAATGCATGAAATTGAAACAAAACCATCCATAGAAAACTTCCATTCAACTGTGCAAAAATAACAACTGCCACTTTCCCTTTAGGCAACCCACCAAAACAAATGAAAATAAAACCGCAATCAAGCTTAAGTTTTCATTTTTCCACCTTCCTACGGGAATTTTACAGGAAAAACCTTGAACATGAACAGATCAAGTGCAAAAACTCAATTTTTCGATGGAAGAATGGGTGATGATGAACTTAGACAGCTCATAACCCCAGAGTAAGAAACACCATGAGATAATTCCAAAATTGCTATTTAGACAAAAAAGAATACACAGATTATAATATTCCAAGCAAGAAAGAAATCTTACCTCAATTCAAACACCAACTCTCCAGCACAAAAAAAAATCTACCTCACGGAATCCAACCACCTTCTCATAGGACACTTTTTAAAGGAGAGAGAGAAAAAGGGGAAAAAATTGAATCTTGCAGGAGGTCTAAAACATGAAGAATTCAGAAATAGGGGATCTCGTGATTTTTTTTCAAAAATCTCATCTCCCCTCTCTGCATTGCTTTCCCTGCAATCTCACTCACAATAAAATGAAGAAAAAAAAAACAATTTTTGTTATTTCCGGTTGTTTCCAAAACAGTGGCAAAAAAGGGAAACAGAATCAGAATTCGGAGCTCAAATCGAAAAATTAGTATATTCCGGCCAACGTAGGGCAACTTTCCGGCGAGATTAAGCTCGCCGGTCACGCTGTATGGTTCAGAGAGAATCAGACAAGGCAAGAAGAGAGTTTTAGAGACTTGTGACAGAAAAAAAGAAGGAAAAGAAGGAAAGAGAGAGGAAAAAGTGTGTTAGTTGGCTTTAATTAAAATAAATCAAACAAATTAAAAAACAAAATAGGTAAGAATCAATAATAAATACTAAATACGCGCAGGTCGTGTAATGCGTGCATTTTTCGGGTTTGAAAATAAAGTGAAAATTAAAGACCGCACATGACACATAACTTTTGTTGAAAACAAATGTTACAGAAATTAGACACTTATCCTAAATGTTCCAATTTCTTTACATGCCAAGCTCTTTGTTTTCAACAAGTCCACGTATTCTTCCCTGTAAAATTATTTTATTCCATTCTTTTCTTGTTCCACAAACTTTATAAATTTACTTTCATTTCATACCCTTTTTCTTTCGTTTTCTCAATTTCAAGTTTTGTATATAAATATGTATCTCTCTACACTAATGTATACACACACGTAGAATTATTAACAACCATCTAGGTTTTCAACTCTGTTTTTATTTTGTACTATGAATAATTACTTTAAACAAATTCATCACAGTCTAACAATTTACATGTTCTGAACTTGTAATAATTATATTTACATGTATGACTGTATCAATAAGTTGATTTGGTTGATAATCATAAACAATAATTAGTTTTAATGGATTAAATTTTGTTAAAATTAAACTTTCTGGGAATATTTTTTAATAGATTTAATCTTATTTCGTGTTAATGTGAATAAAATAATCAAATTCGATTTCTTATATATAAGATTTCTCAAAATTGATGTAGTTGGAAATATTATCATTGAAAAAAAAGTATCTTTTAGTTCATCAACAAAATCATATTTAAAAACCAAAAATATTTTTTTTCATACTATGCTTTTATTACTAGTTATATTTAAAAATAAATAAATAGTAGATTTAAAATGAATAATAAACTCATGATGAAAAAATATTTTGAGATTATATACTTGAAACATAATTCTACTTTTTTTTCATATTATAATACCTCAAAAAAAATTATTCACTACATTATAATTTCAACTTAAACTATACAGCATAATTTATAGGTGTAGATATTTGTAAAAGAAAAGACAAAATAAAACTTTTATTGTCCTTCAGATGCTACTTCTGAACTTATTATTATATCTACTCATTTGCACCTGTTATTATATTTACTGATTTGCGTCTATAATTATTTCATCTACTCACTCATGTATATAGTACAATTATGACAATTATGATAGGTAACCCCAAAAACAACATATCATAAGATAAGTTCATTGGAATAAATTTCTAACATAAGATCTATCTCAAATTTATTCACTGCATTATAAATCCAACAGACGGTGATGTGTCTAAAAACACAAATAGTTTATAAGTATAAATATTTACAAAAGAAAAGACAAAATAAAGATTTTATTGTCCTTCAGGTGCTGCTACTCTTGCACTTATTATTATATCTACTCACATGCACCTGTTTTTATATTTATTCATCTGCACCTGTAATTATATCTACTCATATATATAGTATAGTTATGATAGGTCACCACACAAACATGTCATAGGATAAGTTATTGAAATAAATTCCTAACATAAGATCTATCTCAAAATTATTCACTGCATTATAAATCCAACAGACGGTGATGTATCTCAAAACACAACTTAAACTTAAACTATACAGAATAATTTATAGATAGAGATATTTACATAAAAAAGACAAAATAAAGTTTTTATTGTCCTTCAGATGCTGCTACTCCTACACCTGTTATTATATTTACTCATCTGCACCTGTAATTATATTTACTCATATATATAATATAGTTATGATAGGTCACCACACAGACAACATGTCATGGGGATAAGTTCATTAGAATAAATTTCTAACATAAGATCCATCTCAAAATTATTCACTGCATTATAAATCCAACAGACAGTTATGTATCTCAAAACACAACTTAAACTATACAGAATAATTTATAGATATAGATATTTACAAAAGAGAAGACAAAATAAAGCTTTCATTGTCCTTCAGATGCTCCTACTCCTGCACCTGTTATTATATCTACTCATTTGCACCTGTCATTATATCTACTCATATATATAGTACAGTTATGATAGGTCACATTAATAACATGTCATAGGATAAGTTATTGGAATAAATTTCTAACATAAGATCTATCTCAAAATTATTCACTACATTATAAATTCAACAGACAATGATATATCTCAAAACACAACTTAAACTATACAAAATAATTTGTAGACATAGATATTTGCAAAAGAAAAAACAAAATAAAGTTTTTATTGTCCTTTAGATGTTGTTACTCATGCACCTGTTATTATATCTACTTATTTGCACCTCTTATTATTTTTATTCATATATATAATACAGTCATGATAGGTCACCACAAAAAAAACATGTCATAAGGGGTAAGTTATTGGAATAAATTTCTAACATAAGATAATATATATATATATATATATATATATATATATATATATATATATATATATATATATATATATATAAATAAATCTCACACTCCTTTAATAATACAACTCTATATAACAAAATTAGTTTTTTATCATTCTTATTAAAAAAAAAAACTATTTAAACACTATTGAGTAATTATTGTTTAAACATCATCTCAGAAAATATAATTATTGTGTGACTCACAAAATAAGTTCTAAAAACATTAATTATGTTGTTTCACTAGAGTTTGAGGACCACATCTTTTATTTCACTACTTATAACATATTTATATATTTTATATTCTTTGTTCATTTAAAATACTATCTCTATTTAAATAATTTAAATGAAAAAATATAAAAATGAATTACAAATAAAACTTGTCAATATATAATTTATTGCTAAAAGAATTTAAGACATTATGTATTTTTATTAAAACCATTTCAATAGTTAAATTGATTAATCCAACTTTATACATAACCACTAAAGTTATTAATACTTTTATAACATATAATGTAGTAATATTATACTATCTTTAAAAAATGTATGATCAAACTCTTTTACTTTATGTCCATAGATGTTTGAATATAAAATGAAACATATACTCAATCAATAAACAATGGTTTTTGAAAAAGTTGTATAAATAAATATTGATCAGATTTAAAAATTAAAGTTACAGTATTGTAGTTATATGTTATAGTTGAATTCAATTAAATTAGTATAAAATTAAATTTGTAATATATATAATAATAATAATAATAATAATAATAATGAGGTGTATGATTTTACATTTACGTAATTAATATAAGAAAAAATATGATCAAATATTTATTCTTTCACGTGTTTGTAGATGGATGTTTGGGGATAAATTCCAAATATTCTCAATTAGCAATTTTTAAATCTTTCTATGATTACGAATGTAGGTCTATTTTAGAAAGTTATGCTGCTTTCGTTATATATTGTAGTTAAATTAAAACAATTTGATATAAAATTAAGAAGAGATAATGGTAAACAAATTTATTTTAAAATATTAGACATATAAGTAATGAAGAGTAAAAAAATTCATAGTATATATATTGAAAGAGATTTCCACCAATGGGAACTATTGTTGTTGTTATTTCTAATATCAATAAAATAACTGAATGAAATAGAAAATATGTAATTATTTTTTGTTTTTATTATAATAACTATAATTTCAAAAATATCGCACAACTAACATAAATCACGTACTTATATATTTGTAGGGAATTTAATTTTAAAGTTTATATGTTGATTGTTTAATAAATTTTATACTATCATCAATCATATAAACTGGTATAGTATAAGATTACTATTGTAAATTTGAATAGATTTATCACACATATAATAATAATAATAATAAAAATAAAAAAATAATAATAGAGTTCATTTTTTTACAGTATTAATATTCAAAATATATAAACTTGAAATAATATATAAAAACATGTGTTATAGAAAATAATGATTACCATGCATTTTTAATTATTTCCCTAAATACCACAATTAATCATTTCATTCACTGAATTTATAATCTCAACTAACACAAACAATCAACAAAACAATTATAATTCAATTAAATAAAGAGTACATAAAAGTGATAAAACAAAACCTGTTGGCTTGACAATTGATCTTGGTTTGGACATTTTTATTGCAACACATACTACACCTTCTTAAATTATTTATGTTTTTATCTTTTGAACACATACTACACCTTCTTAAATTGTTTATGTTTTTATCTTTTGATCCTGTTTATGTTGTGTCATGATCAATAACTTTTGGGATACAATGTGCTAAATATTTCATCTCACATGCAAAAGTATGTTTTAATTTTATTATAAATAAGTATAACATAATCAGAAAACAGATTATTTATTTTGTGTGTTTAAAGTCTTTAAAATGTTAATTATTAATTTTGAGGAGGATTAATCTATATCGTATTCATATTTAATAAGAAAAAAAAACATCCATGTAAGTTTTATCAATTTTATATAATTTAATTGTTAAATTTAATATTCAAATAGATTATACATACAAAATTTTATATTAATATAAAACCTTTATACCTACCTTATATATATATATATATATATATATATTAAAATCAATATAATATATACTTTTTTAATATACTAAAACATTAATATTTTATCACAATTCTATTTAATTTAAATTTAAAATAAATAATTATTTATATAAATTTATTCTTTAACTGTTATAAATTTACTTTTATATAAAATTATCGGGGAAAAGTTATACTTATATAATCTAATTTACTTTCCTTATATATGGATATATTGTTCAAGATAAGAGGATAGTTTCTCGAGTTAAATGGAAGAATTCAATATTAATAATTAAATTCAAATCTATAAACCAAATTAAAATTTTCATTAAAAATAGTTATGTAACTCTTTTATCACCTTTTTTTTATTTGTTTTTGTGTTTTCGCTCTCACACTCTAATGTTTTTATTGTTTTATATATATATATATATATATATATATATATATATATATATATATATATATATATATATATATATAAAAATATATATATTTTTTTTTTTTTT
>Ga0099825_1006837_pt1 | contig 14080 bp, 5 predicted proteins | sample SiratroredBW_FD_76838 | JGI IMG/M metagenome (GOLD analysis project Ga0099825, IMG submission 76838) | Root nodule microbial communities of legume samples collected from California, USA - Siratro red BW | ecosystem: Host-associated > Plants > Roots > Nodule | place: USA: California | collected... | reverse complement strand
TACAAATCTATCATACGATTAATTCTAATAAAATAATCATTAATTTGAAATTAACCAAAACATAAAGATTTGATCACTTTGGTGATTACAAATCTATCATAAGATTAATCTCAATAAAATAATAATTAATTTGAAATTAATCAAAACATAAAGATTTGATCACTTTGGTGATTACAAATCTATCATACAATTAATCTCAACAAATCAATCAATTCATAAATTAATTTTCATTAATACAGTGGAAAATAATCATAATTAAAATATATAGCCTTCTCTTTAATTTGCTACATTAATAGGCTATAATTGGACCCACATACATTTACTATCACTTTCTATCTTTCAATGTGCAATTGTTGCAACCTTTCCTTTATTAAAAACAATTCACGTTTGAATTCATTTGGTTGCTTCGTGATACATTAATAGAAAAGATGTAATCTTTGCCAACAATTGGCAGTTTTGAAAAACCTGATACCCAACCAAGAGGTTTCTAAATAAAATAAGTGGCAACTGCAAATTGAATGCGGTGGATGCCTCTATCCATAAGGGAGAACCATACGTCGTTCATTATGGAATTCAAAACCCATATTCAATTCCGTGAACACCAAACAATTCATTATCATTAAAATCAAAATTAATTACTTAATTGTAAATTCATAATTCAAATTTAGGGTTTATCAAAATTTGAAAACATCATTAATAGAGAGAATCACAAATTCAAATAATTGTGGCTCTGATACCACATGTAAGTTTAAACATAATTAGAAATAATCAATTTCCAAATATTCCACAGGATCTTAGAATCTATGATTCTCACATAATATAGGATAGTGAGAGAGACTTACCTTGATCTATTAGAGATCCAACCAATTGTACTTCAATCTCCTTATTTCAATCTATCTCTTTCAGTTACTTTTACTCTACACACTTTATTGATGGTATATTGTGTAGAACTCTCTCATACTGCAGAGACAGAACCCTATATCTTTACATAACCAATGTCCATCAAATTGGTTACCATCAGTTATTATAAAATAATAACCAATTTCCATTAATTTGGTTATTATCAATAATATTTGTAATAGACTCCCATCAAGTTAGTTACCATCATATAATTATGAACTAAACAACTTCTCATAATTACCAATACGTCCTTTTATTTTATTAAATCAGATACAGACTCATAATGATATTTCACATGAGTCACATTATGGAATAATTTATTTATTTTCTAACAATTTTACTATTACAGTTATATGATAAGAAAAAAAGGGAGACAAAGAGAAAATGTCAAAAGCCTATAAGTGACAATTTACAAATATAATATATAATTGAAGGGTAACAGATCATATTCACACGTACATGGGTCATGAAAATCTGGTTTCTAAAATTTGATGACTTGTTTTGCTTGCAATGAATAAACTATTTCTTTAGGCAAGTGAATTTTAGTAGAAATATAATTCGATAGGAATGGTCTGATAGACCTAATAATTTTGTTAAAATAAATTTTGATACTATTTTAAAAAATAAAGTTAAATTTAATTTAGTTTTACAAAAACCTACCTCTGTTTACAAATTATTGATGTTATTTTTAGTTGAAGTTAGATCTATAAGACTGACTAGCTATATATATAATAGAGAAAGAAGTTTTAAGTTGAAGAATCAAAGCATCTCATACTGTGACTGATACGGTTGCCATGCAAATCAGAAACACTGGTCAATACGGGCCATCATGGAAAATAGTATACTCTAAACAAAATCCTAACAAGAGAAAAACGAGATTCTACTCTAAATTCACTACAAATGTACTGCTTTCAACTCACCAGAAAACAGCAATCTTGCAAAATGCAAAACCATTATTCTGAGACCACTTTGTTGTGAATGCTTAACTGACGGGTGTATCACAAGTGAATACAACATTTTGACAGAATGAAAATATAATTAAGACATATTTAGATATCTAATAAAAAAAACCGAATCAAAAGAAATAAATTCAAATAGGAGGAAGTGAAATAAAATTATCTTTTCACTTACACTAAATTTTGATCATGGAAAAAAGTAAACTAAAAGTCCTGTTCCATACCCCAAATGGAATGGGATAAGAAGGAGGTATGAAACATAATAGAAAGAAATACGTCTTCCATCATATTCTATTCTATTGCATATAGTGGATGATCTATCCACTGCCAATGTGAACATTAATGGCAATAAGGAAGATGACCATGAAGCCGAAGAAGAGAAGGGAATGAACAAAGATGGAGATGCCACTTGTTTGGAAATTGAAGAAATCCACTGGCCTTCCTTTGCCAGGAAGTTGGAAGAGTAATCCTGGTGAAAACACCACAAACAGGACGACACCTATCACCACCCCAGCCCAATCACCCATTATTCTCTCTTAAACTTTTATTTGGGAGTAAGAGAGCCAAATTGCTAAAATGAAATTGTATGAAAACATGGAGGAAATGCATAGGTGAATTTATTTATACTGTAATGTTTGAAGGTTTTTGCTAACAACAGACAACATAAAGTTCAAGGAAGGGAAGTGCGAAATATTGAGGTTGAAAGATGGGACAAAGGAAATGGCTTGTTTTGGATCCAAATCGGCATAGGCGTTGAATGCAACGATTCCTTGAAAGTTACTTCCACGCTTCATGGCATCACACTATTATAGGTATCGACGGCTTCCAAATAAGTTTGAAAGAATCTTTCTTTCTTTCACACTTTTACTTTTATTTTATTTTAAGTTTATTGGGCGTGCTTGCTCTTCCGGATAAAAAAAAATATTTATACCATTAATAAAATTCATTCTCTTACTATGATTTGAAAGATAATCGTTATAAAAGTTTAATTTTTGTTTTATATATATATGACCAGAAAGAGTCGGTTCTTTTTAATTAGGTTAAAATATATGACTTTAAATTAAATAATGAATGAAAATACAATTTAAAAAATTATAAAAAAGATTTAAAACAATTATTTTTTATTTATTTTATCATTTTATCACTCTTATGAACTCATAAGTGTTTTCATTTTATTTAAAATTTAGGATTGGTCATTCACTTTTCCTATTATTAGATTCCACCTTTGAGTAGGCTTAAACAAGTAGATTAAAATAAGTTAACATACCTTTTGTATAAGTTCGTTATCTGTCACTATTCATTTTCCTTCTTTTACCCTCTTCCTTGCATTTAGAGGTTTTCTCCACCATCTATGTTAATTAACTTAAGTATGAAATTCGTTTAATGATATAAATGAACTATGAGGAGGATTTGACACGAGAGAGCTTTTGTTATACTTTACTATTTTATGACTACTGAAGGTTGGATTTTGAAGGTTTCTCCATTATTAAGATACTCCGGTGGAGGGAACTAACTTGATCTAATATGTGTAATCAAGATTTGTAGCTTTTTTTTTTAATTAAATGAATAATTATGTATTGAAATTCTTGAATAATGACTTTGGTTTTGATAGTCAAATTGAGAATGAGTAAGTGATGTTATGTGGTATGAAACATATTAGAAATTGTGTAAATTGTATAGGATTATAAATGGAAACTATCAATTATAAACTATTAGCTAAGAGGATAGAAGAAGATGAAGTCTCCTGAAAGAAGACTTTATACTTGAATAGTAGAATACTAACATTTTTTTCATTCTTCTTAGTCTTGTACACATTGTATAAGTGTACTTCTTCTTGTATTTTTTATAGAATTTTGTAGGTATAAGTGGGTTTCCTTTGGATCTTATTTGGGCCTTGATTTAGGCTTGAAAAGTCAACCAAATAATCTAGAAAACCAAGTCAAAATATCAACCAAGTCATAGGAGAAAAAGGAGAAGAAGGCTTGGAGCATGGAAGTCCCACATCATGTGGAAGATACCGAAACTAGGCCTAACTGAGGGGATTCACATTCAACCAAGGAAGGCTTCAAATTTGGATTGCTTTAGTATTTCTTAGTCCCACATTTTTTGCATCAAATGTCAAGGAACTAAGCATCTATAAATAAGACCCCTTGGTTCATGTACAACTCACCTTTGATGATTGAGAAATGACTTTGCTAACATGCTTGTCTTCTTGTTTTTAAGGTCATACATGGGAGTAATATTCTCCTAGATCTCACTAAGGAACGTTCCTTGGAAGAGGAAAAACCAAGTCTCTCAATAGACTTGGAAGTTTTAAGAATTTTCTTGGTCTTCCATGTTGGAGTTAGTGAAGATGCTTTTAAGTTAAGAGATTTGATGAAGAAATTCATGAAGCTTTGGAAGATTGATGAAGATGAGCATTGGATCCTTGTTTTGGGGTAGTTTTGAGTGTGTTTAGCTTTTATTTTCATTTGTTTGTGTCTCTCTATCATTTGCTTGCAAAGTTCTTCATGATACTCAAGTGAAAAAGCATTTTTGAAAGTGATTAAATGAGTATAGGTACTGCAGAACAAAAACAACTAGTTGTTTCTGAAAAATAGTTAGCTGTTTGTGTTTTGAAGAAAAAATAATAGGCTATTTTTGAAAAACAACCTATTATTGTTACTTAACAACCTATTATTGTGTTTGTATTTAAAAACTAGCAAGCAACACGTTTTGGTTTACGAAAATCATTCTGAAAAGTTTGAAAACACTTTCTAACATCACGTGAGAGCTTTTGGAGAGTTTTCCTTGAAAGATTAGAGAGGTTGATCAAGATTCACTCAAGATCACCTTGGATTCTCAATCTTGAAGGGGATTTTTGCTTGCAATTGATTGGGAGAGCAACCAACAACTAGTTCTCATCAAGATAAGTGGTTCTTTTTGTGGCTGCTGTGTTGTGATATAAAGTGTTGCAATTCAAAAATTACATTTTCTTTGGTAGATATATACTTGAATAGGGTGTTTAAGTATAGGTTGTGTTGTAATTGATAGAAATTATATGTTTGTTAAGTTTGCATAAACACTGCAGTAGGGTGGTGCATCTTATGTAGTAGAGTTCTACATAAGGGTAGAGTCAATCTTGTAGGGTTCAAGATTGAATCTTGATTGTGTTTGTATATAAAATTTTTCATTTTAGTGGTAATCTTTGCATTTTTGTGCAAAGGACTGGATGTAGCTCTTGAGGAAGAGTGAATCAGGATAAAAATCATTGTGTGATCCTCTTTACCTTGCTATATTTCAATTTGGATGCCTTTACTGCATTCTCATTTTTGTTTTTAACTTGCTGAAATTAGTTTTTAACTTGTTAATTTTTTGGAAATATTGTGCAGCGTTGTTGTACACATTTCTTGGTTAAAAACTCAGTAGTATTGGTCATTGAATCTGTTTTCATGTAATAACAAAAAGTTTGTTTACTGGTTCTATAAAACTTAGTGCATATTCATTCAAGTATTCTGTTTTTATACATATTTCAATACATTTTTTTCTATTCTTTCTCAAATAATTGATTATGGAATTCTTGAAAGTCTTTGGTCTGCTTTTTTCTTGAAAAAATTGGTTTTTTGTGAAACTACTCACGTGTATAAACAATTCTCATAGCCTTGCCTTAAAATTTTCAGCCTATTGTTTTTTTAATTTAACAAGTTGTTTTCTGGACTGAATTTTTTATCATTGAATTTTGATTCTGAAATTGTTCAATGTTGTGTTGGAAAAACCTTTTTTACAGACTTAAACTGAAAAATGCACTTGATTACAGATTTTAACTAGTTAAAATCTGTTTTTAACTAGTTATTTTTGATGTTGGAATTAGGAAAGTTTTTCTAAGTGCCTGAGAATAGTATTTAACCAACCCTTTTATGATTCAACTTGGTATTCTGTGATTTCAGTTTTGCAAGAAAATTCAACAAGTTGTTCTTACAATTTAACTAGTTGTTTTTACTAATAACAATACACATTTATAGCATTTTTAGCTTGTTCTTTTGCATTATACCCCCTCCTAAACTTTGGCCATCATATTTTTCAACATTCTGTTTCTTCGTAAAGAAAGTACTTCAATCAATTATATTTAAAATATTTCAAAAACTCTTGTAATGTTGCGAAGAATATAGTTTTTTGTATATCTCGATTGAATGTTAAGGTCTTTCACAAAGTGACACTCAAGTAGTGGCATTTAGTGTATGCACAAAGCACTATTGCTCGAGCATCCAATTGATTGCTCAACTTATAATTTGAGGTTTGAACGAAAGAGATGACACGACAATTCTCTATCCTGTTGAATGTTTATCACTTAAGTGATAAGAAGTATCGATCATGTAGTGAGATTATAGCTTGAATAACGAGGATTCAATAACTTTGCCCTATTTTGATGATTTAAGTCATCGAAGTGAAAATGTATGACTCAAGGGATAGGTACTTGAGATTTAGTGCATATTTTCCATTTAAAAAGTTTATAAATTCATGTTTGTTGAGAAATATGTTAGCCAAGTTTAAGACGGGGTTGAATTGAACTATTAATCTTTTTTGAAAAATAAGCTGGAAAGAATGAGTATTTTTATATATCAATGATCACAAAACAAAGTATGCACAAAATAATCAATTAAATTAGCAAAAACAACCAGCTAAAATGAAATATCTACAAGTGCCCAGTAAAACAGTTAGCTAAAATATTAAAACAGTTGATTGAATTTCTCTAGTAGAGTACAAATAGGGAAATAACATGCTAAAACTATAAATTTGTTGATTAAAATTTGCACTCCAGCACTTAGAAAAATTTCAGCAATTCCAACAGAAAAACAATTAGCTAAAATCTGATTTTAACCAATTAAATTTTTGAACAATGACAAATTTATGACAAACCAGTGAATTAAATTGGAGAACTCTTTTTAAAATAATTTTATAACAAGACTGAATAAGGATGATACAACCAAGAATTCTGTCCAAAAAATAGTCAATTAAATATGGAAAATAGTTCGTTAAAAAGTTTTACAGCTAAGTGTTAAAACCAAATTTTGATCTAGAGTTCACAAACTAGTAATTTTTTTCCAGTCCTTTGCATAAAATTAACCTTGTACCATTTTTCAAAGACCAATTTTTAAATGAAAAAGATTTAAAACATATACAAAAGTTTAAACTAGAAAAACAGTAAGTTGAATTTATAAAACAGTTTGCTAATCTTCAACAACAAAGCCTTGAACCAGATTTTGAACAACAAGTATCAAAACAGAAGATTATTCAATGATTCTTGAATTAAAATCAAAGTGATTTGCTTGTTAAAACCAAGTGATTAATCAAGAAACATATAAAAGATCAATTACACAAGCATTCCAGAAAAAATAGTTGACTGAAAACCTATTTCAATTAACTAACTTTACTGCCAAAATTGAATTTTAGGTGTTGTCTAGAAAAACAGTCGACTATTTTGAAATTTTAACCAATTGTTTATACCAGAAAATGTGAATGATGCAAAATAGGCACGTGGATGTAAATGGAGCAAGGTAAAGAAAGAATATCACATAAGGATTTTTATACTGGTTCACTCTTCCTCGAGAGCTACATCCAGTCCTTTGGAAAACTATGCAAAGATTTCACTCAAAACACCAAGTTTACAATCAAAAACCCAACAAAGACTCAACCTTGAACCCTACAAGATTTATCCAACCCTTATGCAGAACCCTACTACATAAGATGTAGAACCCTATTACAGTGTATGATGCAAACTTACAACCAAAAATGAAATTACAATGTATTACAACACAAGCTATACTCAAACACCCTATTCAAGTACCAACACTAGAATCAATGATATACAGAATTAAATCACTCAAGAACAGTACACAACAACAGAACCTATCTCAACTACAACAAGAATGACTTATTTGGGATTAGAACAAGTTGTTGGATGCTCCCCCAATCAAATGCAAGTAAAGATCCTCTCAAGAATGAGACTCAAGGATGATCTTGATCCAATCTTGATCAATCTCTCAAATCTTGAAGGATTCTCTCCAAAAAAACTCTCAAGTGAAATGTTAGAAATGATTTTCAAACTCTGGGAAATGTTATTTGTGCTTGAAAACATGCAGGCCACATGGTTTTATAGTGGAACCTATACTGTCAAGTAAAACAAATTGGTTGTTTTTTCTTCAGCATAAAAATAGTAAACTATTTTTCAGAAAAAGTTGGCTGTTTTTGTTCTGTAGTAACTATTCTCATAAAAGATGCTTCGAAATTGATTTTTCACTTGAGTAATTTGGATTTCCTTGCATGCAAATGATGGAATGATATGAAACAAATGCAACCTATATGTAAGACACTTTATTCTACCCCAACCAAGGTACCAAAGCAATCTACCATCAAATCTTTCAAAGTTTCAAAGGGTTTCTTCATCAAATCTACATTCCAAAGGCATCTCCAACAATCTCCCCAACATTGCAACACTATAAGGATAGATATGAGTTTAAGTCTAGAGTTAAAAAATAAGACTTTTTGGCCTACAACAAACTCTTTCCTAGCAATAAAATGATCATGAAAACTTTATACTTCTCTTTGTAAATTTGAAAGTTTTCAGAGGCCTCCAAGAAAATTTCATCAAGTTTTGGTAGTTGAAGCTTTCTCTGCTCTGCTGCTTGGTCACTATCCATGTTACAAGCTCTAATAGTCTAGTATGTCTTACGCTCAACCTTTATAAGTAAGTGACATAACTTACCAAAGACACTTTAAATGAAGAGATCCCTATAAGTGCTTTTTGAGCAGTCTTATGGACCCAAAGAGCATCCTCAAGACAACTACTTTAGTCTTTATAAGTTTCTCCAAAATCTTCTTTATGTATTAAAGATTTCAGCCTATCCATTAGTTTGAGGGTGGAATGGTGTAAAAATTTTGTGCACCATCCATCCTTTCTAAGTAAAGCTTCTATGGACCTATAACAAAAATGAGTTCCCTGATCACTGACAATAGCCCGGTGTACTCCAAATCTACAAAAGATGTTAGACTTGACAAAATTCATAGCAACTCAAGCATCATTAATCTTTGTGGTTATAACCTCCTCCCACTTGAAGACATAGTCCGCAGAAAGCAATATGTATATAAAACCAAAGGAAATAGGGAATGGTCCTATAAAGTCTATACCCCATATATCAAATACTTCACAAAATAACACAGACTACTAAGGCATTTGTTGCCTACTAGAAATAGTTGCTCTTAGTCACATGAGACTTTCTAGGCATCTCTTTTAATCATGGACCATTAAAATCCATAGTCTAGTACCTTGAACCGTGTCCTTTGTGCTCGAAGACATCCTTCAATAGGTGAGGCATGATAGAAGTGAAATATAAACTGTATCTCATGATTTGGGATACACTTGTGAATAACCTGATCACTGCCAAAATGCGACAAATAAGGGTCATCCCATACATAGTACTTGGCATCACTCTAAAGTTTGTCCCTCTAAGTTTTAGTAGCCAATGGTGAAAAAATAGAAGCAACAAGATAATTAACACGATCAACAAACCAAAGGGTAAGGGAATGGGAATGAGAATGAGAATAATGTAAAGCTAAAAGTTATTCATCTAGGAAGTCATCTTGAATAGGACATGCATCATTCTCTCTCTAGCTTAGATTGTTTGTCATAAGATTATGTTCACCACTCATGTCTTGCATATCTAAATAAAACTCCTAAACCAGTAGCACCCACATGATTCACTTGGGTTTGGATGAAAGAAATGTTAGCATGATCATAAGCATATAAAACCATATGAATTACTTGTAGTGCTTGTTATCATCAAAACTTAAACACTTGTATAGTCTACTATTATACTGTCTAGTGAGGTACATAATGTCTAGGTCTCAACAATTACCCTTGACTTGGACATTCTTACTATTAAGGAGTGCTTTTGTATGTCAGGTAATACTTCAAATAAAATTATACATAATGATATCATTGACTTTTCTGTTTTGAAATTCTTTGGTATCAACACTAAGCATTCTAAGGTTAGACCGGTTCAAGTGGTTTGGAATTTTTTTTAGATGATTAGATGAAAGGTAATAGGATAGTGTTGCCAAAAACTCTCCTAGATTGACTATATGTGGTCGAATCTTCAGAGGTAATAAAACGGAGTACATTGAGAGCTTTTTTTATATCTGATGATTTAAAATTCCTTGTTTGTATTATAAACATGAGTGTTAATCTTGCCATTCAGCTCGCTCATTCTACTAGTCATAGAAGACTCTGACAGGAAAATATTTGCTTGTTTTGTCAGCCTATATTATTCAACTTAGTTTGGAGATGGAGAAAGTGTTTGAAGATTTGTTAAGATATGGATTTAAAGGTTTCCCATATCTTATGAGAAGGAAATTATTATGTTGATAAGTTAGCTAGCCTTGGTGTTAAAAATAAGTTATATTTTATATGATATCCTACTTAATTTGAATTTTTTTCTATAACAAGTTTCAACTCTCATTATTTAGGTTTTAGTTAATAATGTATTCTTCTTTTTCCAAAAATTTAATGTAGTTCTTCCATATTTTTGTAATATTTTATTTTCTTTTATAATAACATTTTTATGTACCATATGATTAATAAATTTTGGAACCTTAACCTAAGATATCAAATTTTATAGTAATAATTAGCATGGGCTTTTAAAAAAAATTATCCATTCAAACTAAGGAGAATAATTTAATTGTTTCATAGAACCGGATAGGGGTAATTGCCATTTTACAAAAGGATCTAAATACCAATAAAAAAGCAAGAAGGAAATTGTCTAAATTTCTGAATTACAAATTTAAATATTTCAAGAAACCATGAAAAGAAAAAAAGTTAGTATTTAACTTTGTTTCCTTATTTTCGAGTAGCGCGCATACCAAATTTCAAATTTTGCAATCAAAACCACAGAATACACACCTAAATTATTAGGAAAAAAATTAACAACTAACTTTTAAGTATAAGTTCGAAAGCTAAAATTAAAAAGAATAAAAATATGTTTTATCTTTTAATTATACAGACACGCATGGAGAGAATAAGATCCCATTCTTAGAGTGGAAACATGTACATGGCATAACATTACAGGTAACTTGTTGGAGAAAATTAATTTAAAGATATCTTCAAAACGCCATGATAGTAACCGTGCCTATATATAACCGCAAAGAGTTCATTAGCTTTCACTTTTTCTCCTTTTTTTCTGTGTACTCTCTCTCTAATATCATATATGTACTCCACCCATGAATCTTCCAAATTCCCCCATGAATATTCCAATGGTTATAATTCAGATTTATTCCATGAGACTAGGCCCATCTTATCGGGCCACAAACTAATTGTTATGGACCCACATAATGTTTTATTGTATAAATTGGTGTAGGTATATTTGCATTTCATGTTTAATCCCTTAACCTTTTATAAATTTTAGATTTTTGTACGAGATTTAAAAAAAAATATATTGGTCTTAATTTTAATCCCTAAACAAATAAGAAATATTTTACAATATATGTCATGTCATATCTGAGCACGACTAATGGAGATATTCCTTTGATTTGATTTCTCCTTTTATGAGCATGCATTCCTTTTTTCTTAACATTCATGTATAAGCTTTGGCTTTGCACACATAAACTAAGGAACCTCCCAGAGTGTCGTCTCATGCAACAACTCAATCTTTTCACACGCGTTTCTTTCCGCTTTTAAAAAATGAACATAGTTTAATAAATAAATTACACCCACTTTAATCAAATAGTAAAGCAATAAGAGAAAAAGACACTCTGAAATGAAGCATTATCACAAGCTTATGAGGAAAAATAAAATAAAAATAAAGGTAGTTCTTTTGGCTGGCACATAAAGCAAACCCCACTGGCCACAACAATTAACATACCTTTCTTCTCTCCTTAGCCCTTGTCTTTTTTTCTCTCCAAGTTTGGCATCCCCTTCTCCTTAACCACCAAGGAAGTCTTCTACTTATTGAGAAAGCCCCCACTTTACCACATGGTTCATATTTGGCTTATTTTTCTCACTCAAGCAAGAACACAGAAACTGAGAAGTGAAGAGTGAAGAGTAAAGGGAAATGGGAGCTGATTGGGGACCAGTTATTGTGGCAGTGGCTTTGTTCATTCTCTTGTCTCCGGGTTTGTTGTTCCAATTTCCAGCAAGGTATAGGGTTGTTGAGTTTGGCAACATGAGCACTAGTGGGATTGCAATTTTGGTTCATGCCATCATATTTTTCTGCATACTTACCATCTTGATTGTAGCAATAGGCATTCACGTACACATCAACTGATCAATCCAACTTCACCTTATATATACACCACAAATCTCCACGAGTATGTTTACAATTGTTTTCTTTTGCTCCTTTCATGTACTAATTTCCCTTTAAAGTTTTTCATCTTGGGTACTGTGTACCAACAAATTGTTCAAAATGGAAAAGGAGATATAAAACTATAGGAATTATGTCTTTTGTTACTGCTTAATTTCAGTAATCTTCTTAATGCTTGTTCTGTGTGATTTTGGTCGCATTGACTTGTACTTGGTGCATCTTATGCTCCTAATTCCTAGTGGGGTTGTTCGCATAAGAATATTTGGATGCAATTTAATTGAATCTCCCAATTCAATATGTTTAGTAAGGCTAAAAAATGAAAAATAAGTTTAGTTACACTTATCCTTCTAATTTAATACATAGATAATCTTGGTTCTCATAGTTTTAATTATTTAATTTTGATCTATATATTTAAAAAACTAATAATTATAGTTTTCAATTTTCGCATTCAAAAAATGAATAATTAAATTTTATTGACAATTTGTCATCCAAATTTATAGTTGAGACCAAACATAGCTCTAGCTTCCCGCGGCTAGCATCTTAAGCAAACGGGTTCGAAGTTTAACTTTGTTAGTGATACATGTTGACCTTTGCTTCTGAAATTGTTGGACTTGAACGTAATTGTAATAGTACGCAACAAAGTTTTGCTTGATCTTTCTGAGAAATTTGGACCAACCTTTGATCATATTTTTTTTTTTGTTTGGAAGTTAACATTTATCCTTTGGGTATTTCTTTCAACACCTACTGATCTTCTTCCTGCACCTCCACAGTTATAGAAAAAGTTAAAATTATTTATAGATTAAAACTATTTTAGATTGTATAATTTAAAATTATATTTAAAATTATTTGATTTAAAACTCAAAAATTTATTCTATATTTTTTAATTTGAAAATGTACTATGATTATATAATTTAAGAATATATTATAGATTCTTAAAATATATAAATATATTCTAAATTATATAATTTATAATAAATTTTTTATTATATAATTTCAAAATAAAAAAAAACTGAAATCTAAAATATAATTTTGAATTCGATAATACAAAAATTAAAATATATATTTTAAAATTTTTAATCGAAAATATATTTTTAAATTACACAATGAACAAATTTTAGATTATATAACTCAAAAATTCCAGAGATTTGAAATTTTACCATTCTAATATATAAAACATAAGTATTTCAAATTTTGCCAACAATTTTATGAGAGATGGAAAGTCATTACCTTATCTTTTAGCTCAGATGGCATTTTTTTTATTGCCCTCTTGGACCTCCTAAACACTTTTCAAATCTGACAAATTTTTGCAGATTCCGAATGGAATACGTATATTGTTTCAATCAAAAGATAAAAATGGATACCATTTATTGAGACCAACGATTGTAATTTGTGTGTTTTAACAAGTGTAAGGATTGGAATGGTAACTACTTTGAATATGAATAAATCATATTTGAACTAAATTACTCATATTTAATGCAGATTTTATTATAATTCTTTGAACTACGTCGTTGAGTTTTCAAGCTCCCTAAAAAATGCTAAATTTTGACATTTTAAGATGCAGCTTGTGGCCACTAACTATATAAAATTTATTTTCACCTATTAACATAATTGCCACAGCATTTGAAAGTTTAAATTTAACATTTATAAACATATGGAAACCGCCATAAATGCTTATACAACTAGCAAATCAAAATGAATATTCGTATGCCTATATCTAATAAAATCAGACAATACCATAATTCAAGAAAACATCTTAATACTAAAAGCAATTACAATACAATACAAAAAAAAAAAAAAAAAAAAAAAAAAAAAAAAAAAAAAAAAAAAAAAAAATAATATATAATATATTTTATAAATCAAAAATAATAATTATTATATAAAAATATAAATTTT
>Ga0099825_1006834_pt1 | contig 14085 bp, 7 predicted proteins | sample SiratroredBW_FD_76838 | JGI IMG/M metagenome (GOLD analysis project Ga0099825, IMG submission 76838) | Root nodule microbial communities of legume samples collected from California, USA - Siratro red BW | ecosystem: Host-associated > Plants > Roots > Nodule | place: USA: California | collected... | reverse complement strand
TATCTCAGTTACATAAACTTGCAAATTGAGTATTAGTATTTCTATTTGTATTCTATCTTGTGTGCAATTTGGTGTGATTGAATCTGTGTGATATATTACTTTGAAATTGTGTGAGTTAATTTGTTTCATATTGTCTTTGCTGGATAATATTGGTTAGAATCATTTCTGCTGCATAAAATTCAACTGGTGTATGTGCTGTTTGAAATTTGCTCTCTACTAGCAAAATAAATCGATTTATTCGTGCATGAAATCGATTTATTTCACCACTGCACCTTAAATCTTTTATCATTGAGATTCCGAAAAAGGTTTTCTATTCACTAAACTGTTTTCAGTGTTTTAAAATTGAAAAATCTTTTAAAGTTCAATTCAACCCCCCTCTTGAACTCAGCCAAACATATTTTCAAGTAGAATGATGTCTAAAGAAAAATTAAAAATTAGAAATTCTTTACTTACTACAAATAAATAATGAATCATATAAATTGGTCATTAAAATCTATCTTCAACCACAAAAAATATATATTTATATGATATTGATTAAATAATAAATATTAATTTTCTATCATATTTAGCATATATATATATAAACAATATTTTATATTAACAAAGGATTAAAAGAAAAAATAGACTTGGTATAGTGCGGAGTGAATCAAACTTACAGCCCATCTCATTTTTTAGTTATAAACTCACATATTAACTAGCATTACTACCCCTCATTAAGGAGACCATTTTATCTAGGATTAGCTAATAATTTATTCAAAATGAGTCCAGGGTAAACCTCTAATATTGTCTAAAATAAATTACTAATTTATGTTTATTTGGAAAAATATTATTTTAAGCAATTGTTTCGACTTATCACTACAAGAAAAAAATTATTTAAAGACCAATTTTTAGCTACCAAATGAAATAGTTGTTAATTGTGACTAAAATAATCACTAAATTAGATTTTGGTTGCTAAATAACGACAAAATAGAAATAATGTTTGAATTTAGTGATCAATTAAATCAAAATAATTGGTATCTAACATTAGCTACCAAGGTTTTAGTGAACTACACCATTAAATTCTAAATTAGTCTCTAACTTAATTAGATACCAATTTAGAATCTAATGATATAGGTCACTAAAACTTTGGTATTAGATACCAATTATATCAACTTAATTGGTCACTAAATTCATATTTTGTAATTATTTAACAACCAAAATTTAATTTTGTGACTATTTTGGTTACAATTAGCAACCATTTCATTTGGTAGCTAAAAATTGGTCTCTAGATAGCTTTTTTCTTGTAAAGTATTTTATATCCAAGATTGTAACGTGTACAATTTTTTTTATTGTTGTAAAAAAAACTAACGGTAAAGTTTACTATTATATAAAAAAAATTATAACTTATATAAATACACGGTTTTACTTTGTATTAATATTTATTTAATTAAAATTAAAACATATGATTTTAATTTATACACATACGTAAAATTTTTTTACTAAGCTTCCATTTTCAAAATGCTTAATTTTCTCTCTCCGAAATTATGAACACATGTTCATTTTTGTTGTTCAAACTGTCATTAGAAATAGACTTAATACATTATATAAAATTTGCACTATACTAACGTTAATATGTCGTGTGTTAGGTTTTGGTTCAACTTTTCTTTCAACAATTTATGAATTTCGACTTCAAATATTACTGTAAGTATAAGCATGGTAATGAAATTACAATTTTTCAAAAAATTTGTCACATTAAACCAATAATATTATTAGATAAGTTGGGATATGAACTAATATTCAACTAAGTCAATATTATTAGTATATAAAAAAAATGATTAATAACTTTTAAAACGTGGTGTCGATAGTGGAATAGTTTCAGTCAAACTTAAAACAAACATATACTAAAATAATATAGAAATTTGTATGTGTCAAACTCATTCTAAAAGAGACACTAAATGAAAAAATATATATAAAAAAGAATAGTGTTGACTAAGTCAACGTAAAAAAAGATATTTTTTTAATTAAATTAAAGAACATATTGTCAGTCGAATATTAAGAGTGATATTTAATTTTGTAATATATTTTTTTTGTGCGTCGGTTAGACCGATGCTATGCAGGATTGCAAGAAATCATCGCTTTCTTTTAACAAAACTAATAACAAACGACCGTACATACGTGTTTTATATGGAAAATATAATATTCACATGACTCTCAAAGAAGTAGCTAATCATAATTTTGTCAACATGTGAGGCAAAATATATGGTAGTATCTTGGTGTGTGTCATACGATTTGGCTAAGAAAATTATTATTATTGCATGTGACATCAATTGTCCCATGGTGGAGGTGAGATGGGTTGATTTTCCATCGAATCGTGGTGTTTTGTTGTTATGCTCTTAAATAGAAAAAGTTATACCCTGACTATTGACTATAACTTTTTGACCTAGTGTTAAACACTCATTCGAACATTTATGCAATTTAAATCTATAACAAATTGAGACAATTAAAATACAAGTTAACAACAAATCAACTATTGAATTGACAAAGGATCCTATTCATTATGTAAAGAGTAAACATATTGAGACTCCTGGTCTTAATTTTATTAGGAAACATGTAAAGGAACAGAGAACTGAAAATAATGAATGTTACATGTCATGACTAAGTAACAAATAATTTTACAATGCTAATAGTTCTATTTGAAAAGTCAAAGGAGATTATTGGAATAAAGGATTAGAATAATTTGAGTTTAAGGAAGAGATTGGTTAAGCATTAAACTCAAAAACCATCAGTTTCTTAAAAAAAAAAATTTCGTCAGAAAAATTTAAATCACCAAAAATCACTACATTTTAATTCCCTTTTTAATATTAATGACACTATATTAAAATTCAAATACTCATTCTTTGTTATTCAAAACAGTGAGAATAATTTTTTGTTTTCATTTTCTGCTTTAACTTTCTGTTACTGTTTTAATTACAAAATTACTACCTTGTTTTCTTAGTGTTCTGTCTTTAAAAATTTATACACCAAACAAAGAAAAAAAAATTATACACCAAACATGTTTTCCATATATGTCTTTCCTGTTTTCAACTATTTACATAGGAACTAAAGAAAAATAAAAGTTGTTTTTATTGTCTGTTGTAATCTTATTAAAGGAGAACAGAATGGAAAGTTGTGCTGGATCTTTTATAAATTTAGAGTGAAAACAAAAAATAAAAACAGAAATAGATAGATCCTAAAAGTTTATGCTTCATGTCTTGTTAATTGGTACTATAAATTATAATTATGAAATGAGAGTTAGTTTTACAGCATCCAGAGGCAAAACTCCAAAACTATATTCTGCATATACTACTTATTTGTATGCTCTCTTTTTTGTGTATATTAGTTCAGTGTCACGTAAATGCTAAAGAAACCCTGCTAAATATTTGAATGTGATTTTGTTCAATTAATAAGATCTGTTATCGGGCTTATATACAAGGTTCGATATTGTTCAAATAAAGATTGTAGTTTGAATGTCACTTACTCTTATTTCGGATCTGAAAGCTCAAATTTCAATAGCAATGATTACTGTGCCAAGTGGGGTTTAAAGAAAAAAAAAAAGAATTAGAAATTATTTGCTTGCTGGATCTTGTTGGGTACACTATTATTAGTCTATTGTTTTATAAACTGTTTTTAAAATTAAGCTTACTTGAACATGAATAGAATGTAGAAGTACATGTACAGAAAAATTCTTAGTTGATCTTCCATCTTGGAATTTCTTGAGTCCTGCATGTCATCTAAGTTTAAAAGACTAAAAATATAGTTCAAATAAATGATAGCATATGTAGAGAGAAAATTCTTATTCTACAAGAACTTAAGATTTCTCCGTTAGAATTTCTCATAGTTGCAGTGCAGCCAATGGAATTATGGAAGTGACATTATAAATTTTAAAATCAATTAAGGCGTTTACTAGCTAATTTGTTTAAGTGAATTGAATTTGGGTGAGTGGAAATTGGTTGGTCAAACCAAATGAGCCAAAGTGAGTCTCTGGTGGCCAAAGTTAACAACAAAGCTATGCACTTTATTTTGTAGGACGTTCCCTCTCTCTTTTTACCAACTGCTTTTGCCTTGTTATCATCATTATCAGCTACTGTATTCCCCCACCAACCATTGACCTGTTATCCTAACTAACTATAAGAATGCAGTAAGTGTAGAATTATTCTTCAACGCAGCACAAGAGAAAGGTATGCTTTGCCTCTATCAGCTGAGGGGGCAAGGTGACATGTAAACTCTGTAAGTATATGATTTACATATTCTCCATTTCTTGTTATGTTTTCATGATGCTTCCTGGCCTTTGTCTTTACCATTTTCTTTTATTTTCCTGGAATATGGTGGTAGGGAAGTCAATGTGGCAAAGTCTTAGTTTGGAGAATTTTACACATTTTATTGAGCTAAATCTAGGAAAGTAAGAACAGAAACAGTATTTGCACACCAAACCAAAATGCAATTCCACTCACTTATGATTAAGTTTCAGTACATCAGAACCAAAAGGGAAAAATATTATTAAATAACCTATGCACACTCCAAACAACAAATTAGAATCCAAGTTCCCACTGTTAAGTTTCTTCTCTCTCTTCTATCTATGCTAATGTATTCATACACACTCAGGAATCATGATGCTACTGATTACACAGCAAGCTCTGTACAAATTCGGACAAAATGCTGATTGCTGGATTGGGGAAAAACAAACCCAGAACAATATCACAATAAAACAAACCAAAGAATGACACACTAAACAAGCCAATTTTATGTGCAAGTTTCAAAAAGGTAACTTTTGAGATGTTAGATATGTTGATGGCGGCAAGAATGTATCCTAACATTCTTCTTGGGGAACAGCATATGCCTTTCAAAACTTTAGGCTGATTGAAATAATATTTTTTCTTCATAAACCAGATTACTGCCAAGGATGAGAAAGTAGGATTCAAAACGAATCAATATTTGTATCTCAGATGGTTTATAGACTTGGTAGTAGGGCTCTTTTGCAGGGTGGCGGTTGTGATGAGTTGGCACTTGGATTGATGGATGGAGATTCCACTCCTAGTGTTTTCCTTAAGAAGTTCCTTTCCTGAAAGAATAAGTGTAGAAATAAAGGTTAGTCTTCAATGTCAAACATCTATATATTCCAATACTAAAGTGCCATTACCAAGGAGAAACTAGAACTACAAAAATGTATGTGTGAATAACATCTAACAGCTTCCACTAATCTTGCCACAAATTAAATATTATTTGCAAAGAGATGGCTTCAATAGTTTAGCACGAATACATACTAGTATGTGTTTGATTTGATGAACTTTTCCAAAAACACTTCTAACTAATATAAGAAGGAACCAACAAAATGAGTTTCTATAAAATGATGATTTTTAATTGATATATAAACTAATTTTACTTTACGGTTCGACTTTCCTTCTTATTTTCTTCTCCTGTAAGTGTTTATGGAAAATTTCATCCAAACAAACCCTACAGTTATATCATTATGTGCTCCAATGCTAGTAAGATCTTACACAACTTAATCTGTAAGCTAAAAAATCCAAATGTCTCTAAGAAAATCTCATGCCATATACACGTATATCGTATTAGTTTTACCAGCACATTATATGCTACCCAAATACTTGATTACAAACAGGTTGGTCTTCTTCATTTACCTCTTTTTTACCTGCATCAATGATTTTAGGTGGGGATTGCTTAAATATTTCAAACGGTCAGCTCATCTAAACCTGAATGGACTCAGAAGTAGCAATAGATGATGTTACGAATACTTGAGTTTAAGGTGTCTACGGTTTCATCTACTGAGTATTGAAACGAATGATGAAAAATAAAATGCTACCATTATTTGATTTATTATTGATAGATTAATTTTTAATATATAATAGGCATTAGTCTTACTAAACTAAAAGGAAAAGACATGATTCAATTATTCCAACAACAAATCGTGCTAAGTTTCTAAAGATAAAAACTGAAGTTCACCGCTTTAACATGCACTCGTGCATTGATAAGCTTCCCCCAAAAATCCCCAGTACAACAAGCTCTAGCATCAAGTTAAAAATCTGCCTCATTTGTCTATCTAAATATATAATCATGCTAGTTATCACTCTCAGTGTTATTGATATCAGATTACGGAAAATATAGGAGCCCCAAAAATCTTTTATAAAATTATAACAGAAAGCATAATGGATTATGAAGAAAGCATTGCAGTAAAAAGAAATACAATATATACATATAGATAACTTTAAGAAAATACATCCATATAATCAATGCCCAAGTTCATGGCTGACTTACACTTTCGGAAAATTGTGGGCTGGGAATTCCTGCTGCCAAGGATCTGAACTGAGGGGTCACTTGAATAGGGGAGCTGAACTCCAATCTTGATGAGGTAGAAACAATCCCATCATTGTTTATCTGTTCCTCACAATATGGCAAAATATCTGCTAGAATACACATAATATTAACACTTATCAATTATGGTATTAGCAGATTGAAAAAAGCATTTTGTTTAGAAAATATATAAAACTAAACCTCGATATAATTTACAGCGTAGGAATAACTAAACACTTAAGAGGTTAAGTTATTATCCGGTTATTCATCATCTCTTTGAACATAATCTATTATTTATGTGGTTAATTGTCACTAAACTAAAATTTTATTAAAAATCCTTTCCATTTATTTACCTTGATCCACATTTGCAGTACAAATAACCCCTTTGTCATCTCTGCCTACTCCTTTTTCATCTCCAAGTTGTTCAGACTTCATTTCAGTTCCAATATCCTGATGCAATGGGTGCTCTGAATTATCACCGGCTGACTGACACAAGAAAGTTGATTCTGTACTGTATTCAGAACTGCCTGGAGAGTCCTCGTACTGTTCCACTTTCCTAGAACATATTCAGAAACTATTAGACATTTCGCAGAGGCCACAGGCGAAGCAATAGTTTTAAAGATCTTGAAGTACCTCCAACAAGCCTGGGCTTCCTCATTACCGCTTTTCAAGTCCTTAATGATATCTTTATCTTCTAGCCGTAAATCTGGAATCTTGTGACCAGGAATATCTGATTCTTTGTTTCGGTTCAGAAACTCTTGAAGAACCTGCCATCAGTTCAAACAAGTGTTAGATGAATTTAAGGTGTGTAAAGAATAAAATTTATCATATTTATATGCTCAAGTAAAAGGATATACCAGCTCGATTGGTATCTTAAAATCAAGCTGAGTTTTTAATATTTTGAATACACGCTAGCAAGGCAATCTGTTAAACTATTTCAGAGTTCTCGTTGGGAAGATTAACTTATTTGATTCATGTTTCCCTTTAAATAAATGCTTCAGATTAATAATGAGAAAAATTACAAATGTTTTAGTCAAGAAACTATAGGAGCATGCAATGCCTAATACCTTTTCAATTAGCTTTTAATGCTTACCAGGGTGCTAAAGAACTAATCAAAGATACATGTCAAACGACTTTCAAATTTTTATGTTAATAGGCTAGCACAAGTTGCTTCTTGTTGATGTTAACTTCTAAAGATACAACCGATGCTTTTAGGGCTTTACTCATCGCAAAAACTAGTAAGTTCACTTTTACAGAAGAATATAATATGTTCAATATTCAAAACTGAAGCAAGTTTAGAAGAAGTTATAAAGCCTCACCTTCCAAGTATGTTCAAGACTTTGGTCCATGTTTTCGGTATTAACTTTTAGAGCTAGTGAACTTAGTAACTCTGCCTGCTCCATCAATACACTTCTCTTTGGGTCATCCCTTTTGAGAAATGTTCCTTGAATCTGGTTATCTTGCGCTGCAGAAGCATGATAAACAATCTTACAGTGAGAGGAGGGCTTAAGTTTTATTTGCTGAATATATTAATTATATCATGTTTTCTGTTTCAAGTTTTACTATTCATGAATCAAGCTCCAAAACTAAAGTTCAATTCAAAGATAACTACCGGAATTAAACTTGGGATTGCAAGCATGCTGCTGGTCTGGCAAGTTGTTTGAATTATGGGAGTTTTGAGCTAGTACTGCAAATGGTGCTCTTTGCTGTTGATTTACTGGAGTTCCATTTCCTAAATGTGATCGGTCCCCAAATTTGATCTTTTCTGCATCATCAGGGATATGGGCCCTCCTATATAGCCATAGGATAACATGTTAACACTTCTCTTCGTAGAATTTGTGTATTTTGAATACATAGAGTATACAATACCTCATCTTTTTAATAGGTACTCCAGATTCTGCTGTTGTATCCGTATTATTATAATGTTCAAACATAATTCTCTTGTTATTTGAATTGATGTACGAAGTGCTGTTCTCTTTTGCTAATGCTGCATATTTTTCTTTCTTTCTGCAGAGTGTGGAGAACCGGTTTTTCACAGCATTATCCGTTCTGTACAGAAAGCATTGCATTAAATCTTACCCGTTAATAAAATGGCTATCATATATTCACATGCACTAAAGAAGAAAAGAATCAATTTTTGGTTACCTGCCTGAAACCACCTTTGCTATTTCTGTCCATCTGTTACCAAATATTTTTTGAGCCTACAGAGAAAATGGCAAGAAATAAGATCACAAATGCCACATTTATCCATGCACAGTTTAGTTGATGTTATCTGCGGGAGTATGCATATGTACATATGAGATCTAGATTGATTTGGTTGTAACCAAATCCTGACAGTAGGCTAGGTTGCTTCTCAATGCCTAAGTTCATCAATAGATTGTCTTCTGACCAATAAAGACAAAAGAGTCTTATAATGTGGGTTTGGACATAACTCATTCCAATAAAATCAATTTGTAAGGAAAGAATTATCCAAGTTATATACAGAACTTGGTCAATTTATTGGTCAATGTGAATCTCCGCCACACTCCCTCATATTGAAGACTAGATATCTTGACCGTGAAGTTTGCAAGACTTTGCAGTTTAGTCCGAGTATAGCCAGTAGCAAGTGGTAAGTGACAGGATAAACTCAAAAACAATCATAGGATAAACTCTTGTATCATTTTAAATGAGTTTTAGGCCTAATTCAACTCTACAAATTTAACTCGTAAATTAAGAGTTGTCTCTCACTTGTATCTTTTACTTTAGTCATACTATTCAACATCTCCAACAAAAAGAAAAACATGAACTCCAACATTTTAAAGTTCTGTATGCTTCTATTATAAAATAAGCTTTTTAACTCCCACTGCATCCATTGTAGATGAGAGTGGGTTCTGAACACAGGGAGCCTCATTACCTCGCACAAGAGCATGTCTTCCTCAGCTGACCATCCACCTTTCTTGAAATCAGAATTCAAGTATGTGTACCATCTGAAATTTGATTAGTAATAGAAGCATCAGAATGGTAGTAACAAAGAACCCAGCAGATCTCTTGAATCAGTGAAGATCAAAATTAAAAAGTTGTAGACAATTTAAAAAACTTCACCTTCTTCTGCACTGTCTTGTCGTTTTGTCTTTAAACTTAGATGCAATAATTGCCCAACTGCATATAAGTAATTGCAATACAAAGCCCTTTAATGTCACTTATCAAGGAAGAAAAAAGTAATGTGTATCAAACGAAGAATTAGTGAAGAATAAGTACTTTTCAGTTCCATGAATACCAATCTGCTCTCTTAGTATATCATCCTCCTGAAAAACTCGCTTATCCATTGTTAGAACTAACTAAATGATATATAATGGCAAGTAAATAGAAGAATTAAAATAAATGTAGACAGCTAAAGACAGAAAAAAACACCTCTTGAGTCCAAGTCACAATGTGACGCTCCTTCTTTTTAGATTCTTCATTGTGCTCCTTCTTTTTAGATTCTTCACCGTGCTCCTTCTTTTTAGATTCTTCATCGTGCTCCATCTTCGTGGCCTCTTCATTATGGTGCTGCTTCATATCTTGCGGCATCATATACCTCAGAGAGTGCTTATTATTCTATCGGCGTCCCTCTTCTTGAGGCTCCTTTTGCCTGAACCGGCCAACTTGCATGCTGAAGCCAAAGCTTTATAATTAGAGGCTTTTATGTTTTGCAAAAATATTGAAAAAGAAAAGAGAAAGAAAAGAAAAAGCGAAACCATCACTTCTCCCTTCTCTTTCATATCCACCTTTACACCTTAATAAGCAAAAACCACATTCCAAAAGCCCTCACCAAAAGGTATTCAATTGAAAAGGGGAAAATAAAATTGCTATTATCCTCAGTGATCAAGGCAGAACAAAACAAGAAAACACAATCCAATGTTAAAATTAGAGAGCCAGAGCTAGACGAAATAGAGAGATAGAAAATGGGCAATGAAAATACTTAAAAGGGGTATATGGGATTGGATCAAAATCTTATTTTTATCCGAACCCAACAAAGCACCAACTACCTATTTATTTCAAGGAGTACTGGCATGTAACAAATAACCCAGAAATGGTGAGGATCTAAACAAATTGATGAACTTGGAATATACCCAAATGAGTAATACAAAGGGTCAATTTGACAAATACCTCAAATACAACTATATTGTGGGATAAACAGAAAAACTGATGGCAGCAAGAACAGAGAGTATCTTTTAGCAAGAACAGAAGAACTGAGAAACAGTGTGGGGAGTGAAGTGAGTCTTTTAGACCGAAGTCTTAAGGTTGATCTGTGACTGTCTGAGTTACTTCGTTGTTTTGTTTCTCAGTTCTTTCTCTCTCTTACTTTTTTGAAAACGGTCACAGACCCTCTGAGTTGGTTGGTTCTCTTTTCTTACAAGAAAGAAAAAAAGAATAGAAAATTGGAGTGGTGAGTGAATGCAAAACCTAAGATTAATTAATACTTTTTATGTATTTATTTAATAGTTTTAAATAAACGGATAGTTGGAGTTAGTGCGCGGGTATGAGGGGAAGTTTGAATAAATTGCTGAATTCCATGAGACGGCTTGTGCTGTGTGCAGCTCCTAACGTGCATTGTTCAGTATATATTGATGGTCTCATAGATTATTGTGGCATACACTATTACACATCACAATATTATTCTTTTACAACTTTGTAATTAAGATTTTGAAGTATCTCTACACAAATTCATTCTTTTAAGCCAAATGTGATATTATTTCTTATTTTGAAATGAAATTAATTACAAGTATATCTTTTATCAGTTACACCCGTTTTGTCAATGACAGTTTCATATGAATGAGGTGTGTATGAAACTGTGAATTTTAAGGATACATCAGAATACATGTCTGCATATGAAAACTGTGAATTTTAAGGACAGATGAGGATGTACGTGATCAAATAACAAGCTACTCAACTGTTTGCATTGAAATTAAATAGTTCATGTGCCTTATTATATGTCATCTTTGTTAATGCTAAATGCACCACTTCATCAAACTATGGCGTTATTTTATCTTCCTACTTTTAGTTTAAAAGTTTTAAGAAATGACCCTTTCACATTTTTTTAAAATAACCATCTTTTAAAATAAATAAAAATTTCCATCTAAGACATATAATATTTTACTATTTTACTTTTAAATTATAATACAAAATTCACAACAACGTCAATGTAAAAATATTTAAAAACGAATAAATAAATAAAATATAGTTAAACAAAAGGAAGAAATTCGAAAAAAAAAATAACAGTGGGACAAGACTCCCACGTAAATTAAACATAAAATAACTACTCACATTTTAAATATAATTAATTTTTATTATAATATAGCTTCAGTACAATATATTTAATTATTTTTTATATATAATAAATAAATCACGTAATATATATATATAAATTACTTAGAAAAGTTACAAAGGAACGTAACAAGAAATTCGAATACATAAGCACGATCGTCCCTATGTTTTTGCTAATATTAAAATTAATAATAAATATACTTCTTTTAAATTATTCAGTGAAATAATCTCATTCTTTCCTTAAAATTAGAAAGAAGAAACAAGTAATTGATTTCATAATATATTTGGAAGAGAAAAATCATTATTTCATTGGAAGCTAAATATTAGTCATTCTACAGTTTTTTTATATAGCTAGAGTTATAGTTATTTTGATATGGAAGTAGTATTTATTATTATTTTTTAGAGTAAATTATAATTATAACTTCTGATATTTTCTCAACTTGCACTCTGTTTTTTTGTGAATTATTAAAATAATGGTACCAATGTAATATAAAAATGGTGTCGATGTAATATAATATTTTCAAAATAAACGAGTGGTTAGTATAAATTAAAAAAAATGGAATCTCAGTATAATTTGATAAAAGATTAAGGAGTATCAGTATAATTTACTCTTGTGCCTAATTTCACAATATATATTGAAATGTGAGTGAAGATGTGTATAAACGATCATAAATAATATTTTATATTAAATAATTACATATTTATCAAAGATTTATATTAATCTAATTTATTTAATGTGTCTTAATAAATATTAGCTTTATTGACATGATAACTACCAATACATTTTGAAATGTTTTTAAAGATATGCTGCTAACATCTTTAACATTTAGAATTTTTATTATATTGTTGTCTTAATATGTGATATAATTCCTCTTATTGTGAGTGATATTTAGAAATTTGTTTTGTTCTTTATCATATTTCTCAAACAACCACTGGTAAGGTATTAAAAAAAAACTTTTTTGCTTTCGAAACCTCGTATAAAACAAATAAAAAATTGTTTAGGTACCTAACTTAAATTTTGGGTCATTTAGGATTAGTAGCTTTGAAGTTTCTTTTAGAAATGCAACGGTACTTATTATTAGGAATACCAATTTTTCTCATATAACAACGATTAGAAGCATGTCTCCTCTTTATACAATATAAACAAGTAATAAATAGTGTGTTGGTTGGTTTTTCTGAAATCGAAAAAGGTTTTAAAGGGATTTTTTTTTTCTTTTCTTTTTTTTCTTATAACACATTTTACGTTCAATAGTTGAATACAATAAGTCATTCAGCTAAGAAGTAATAAATATATCATTTAAAAAAAATTATACAATACACAATAATTTTTATAATTATTATAAAATTAAACTAAAGAACAATTTCATAGTTAAATGATTTGTAAAATAAAACAAATTATGTAAAATAAATTAAATATTTTTATGAATTTATGTCAAATATTATATGAATTTTGTTAGGATTATAATTCATGCTCGACTCAATTTTAACGGTGCCGGACATGGCTCTTTCTATAGAGACGCACTATCCAACTGTGTCCGGCTCAACTTTCGTAGCTTAAAGGACGAGTGTTCTGATTTGTCTCTTATTTTTCACATTCTTTAATAAACGTTCTATCATTTTTCCTTCTTCATGGGCTTTTCGTGTATCCTTCTTTATGGACTTCAATTTTTTTCTCTAAATTAAGTATTTTCTATTCACTTTTTAAACAAAATAAAGGAAATTAGTGTAACTTATCATTCTCAAACACAAGTAATCAGTTATTAACAAAAACCTAAAGAAATTCTTGATTTATCTACAAATTATTATATACGGATTTTCATCCATAGGTAAATTTAGCATTTCCTACGAATTTTACCTCTGAATTTATTACATACGAAATTTACATACAGGTTTTACTTACAGATTTTACATACGAAAAACTTTGAAGGTAAATATACGAGTCGTAGGTAAATTTGACATTACCTACGAATTTTGCATAGGGATTTATTAAATACGAAAAAAAATCATAGGTAATTTACCTATGGATCTAAATCCGTATGTAATTACACACGGATACAAATTCATGTGTTACCTACGGATTTTTTCGTAGATAATATCAATAATTAATTTTCTTAAAATTATAATAATTATTATTATTAACATTATTATTAATAATAATAACTACATATCATTATTATTATTATTAACAATATTAATATTATTATTAATAAAAATTAGTAATATTATTAATATTAGTAAAAATATTATTATTAGCTTATATAATTAATAATATTATTAATGTTATATTTAATATTATTTTATTAGTTTGATTATTATCATTATTACACTTAATATTATTATTATTATTATTTATTAACATGATTAATAATAATAATAATAATATAATTATTAACATTATTAATAATATTATTATTTTAATATTAATATTAAATTTGTTAATAAGAGTAGTATTAATATTATTAATATTATATTATT
>Ga0099825_1006832_pt1 | contig 14086 bp, 8 predicted proteins | sample SiratroredBW_FD_76838 | JGI IMG/M metagenome (GOLD analysis project Ga0099825, IMG submission 76838) | Root nodule microbial communities of legume samples collected from California, USA - Siratro red BW | ecosystem: Host-associated > Plants > Roots > Nodule | place: USA: California | collected... | reverse complement strand
ATTATTTTTTTTTATAATAATAAAAATATTTAAAAATAAAATATGAAATGTATATATATATATAGATAAATGCGTGATCTTGATATATATATATATATATATATATATATATATATATATATATATATAACTTTAGAAAAATAAAATTAAGAAAAAACTAAACAAACAGACTCACTTTTTAGTAGAACACGTCAAGATTTCCACTCCGATTTATTATAGCATACCGACGAAAAAGATAGGATTCTAGTTTTGCTTTTCCTAATTTAAAATTATTTTCAATAATACTTTATGAAAAACTTCATTGTCTTTATTTAAATGTAATTTATAATTTAATAGAAATATATTAAAAAAGAACAAATAGATATAAAATTTATGTCAAAATTCATTGGAAATATAATCAAAGTTTAAAACATTGTATGAATAATGATTTTCTACTACTGGACTATCTGCCTAAGTACAAATGATTTTTCTAAAATAAAAGAGATAAGTGACTTATTTCAATTCTTTGTGATCTTCTTCAACTTGTTATTACATAAAATTTGGAACCTTCAGAGTTAACTGAATAGAACCCGAACAGTTTCAGCCCACACTTTGGTGATACTCTCCACTACTGTTTCTGTCCTGCAATCCTTGTCCTTGTCCGTTGAGTACTCGTCTAGGTCCAACAACTACTCTCCACAGCCACGCGTTTACATTTAACCTTCGCTACCTACTTATTTATAAGATCTTAATTTGACTTAAAACTTACTGTTATGTCAACTTTTTACATACTCTTTTTAACAGAGATTGTATGTATGCTTCAATTATTAACTTTATCTTTAGCGGAAAAACTTTCGATCTAGGGCGATGGGTTATCGTCCCGAAAGCTATTGATGTAGGGCGAGAAGTGGTGATCTGAGCCGAATAGCACACAACTTAACCAAACAAAATAGTTTAAAGCATCACACTTTATTTTTAGCAAGATAACTTTTTAACTTGTAAGAATCAAGAGTAATACAAATAAGGATATTTAAAGGTAGCGTATGCGGTAAATTTTCAAGTTTAGGTAGGTAAAGATAAAATATCTCTATAATTTTTTTTTCAAAAAATAAACATTAACTAGGTAGTTAAAAGTTAATTGAGAGAGATTGTAATCAATACTTGTACAGTTTTATATATGATAGAAAAACTGTTGGAAAAAATATTTCCTCATCTGTCACAGTTAAATATTACTACTTATTTTATTCTAAATTTAGTTGGTGGACTGCCATGGTCCTGACCAATTCTAGTGATAATTTATCAGAAAATAAAGATGTTTTTTCTTTTTTCCTTCTGTGTTTTATTCTTTTGTTTACTTGGTGTTTGAAAGACTTGTCATAAGAAGAAGTTCTTTCTTTTTTATAAAACGACCAAGAAAAGTCTTTGGAGAGCATGGCAGTGAAATAGAAAAGAGCGACCTTGCTTCTGGTTTCTCAGACTAAAATCATCAAGTTCTAAAGTTATGGACATCGTTGCTGCGATTATAACCTGCCTGTTGCTCATGTCTGTGGGCACAAGAGTTCAGACAAAGCAGATAGCACCCGGTGACACACTTGTTGCTGCACCGTATAGTACTACTACTGCTGCTTTCTGGCTTTCTCCTTCTGCTCAATTCGCATTTGGTTTTTATCCACAAGAACAAGGTGGTGGCTTTGTAGTTGCAATTTGGCTGGTTAGCGGGGAGAACAAGACAGTGGTATGGACTGCGCAACGGAACGATCCTCCGGTAACCTCAGGTGCAAAGCTACAACTGAATATGGATGGTAAACTCGTACTAACAGACGAGCAAGGAGAAGAGAAGGTTATTGCGGATAATTCCAGTGCAAAAGCTGTTTCTGCCTCCATGCTTGATTCTGGAAACTTTGTGCTCTACGACAATAATAACGACATCATTTGGCAGAGTTTCGATTACCCAACAGATACTTTGTTAGGTGGTCAATCTCTTCCAAATGGACATCAACTGGTGAGCAATTCATCACAGAACAACCCGTCAAGTGGACGGTTTCGTCTCAAGATGCAGGATGACGGAAATCTTGTTCTGTATCCAGTGGACACAGCAGACACAGGTACGGATGCTTACTGGGCCTCTAATACTTTTGGTTCTATTGGTAAGGAAACTCACTACTATCTAGACCAAAATAATACACTGCGGATTCTGAATGAAAGCAGTGATGGGAGAACTGTGGTGATTCTAAGTGTAGTCAGTAATTCATCTTTGGATAACGATGGAAACCGGATCATCTATCGTGCAACCCTGAATTATGATGGGATATTTCATCTGTATGCTCATTTTAAGAATGGTAGTATCCAAAATTTGGGACGTTGGCCGCAGGTTGAAGAAATGTGTTCAGTAAAAGGTTTTTGCGGCTTCAACAGCTACTGCACATTCGATGACACTCAACCAATATGCTCTTGTCTTTCGGGTTTTATCTCCATACATCCAAACGAGTCCACTCTGGGCTGCAAAAGGAGCTTTCTGAAGGAAGATTGTAGGGGTAAGAAAGACAGCACAACCTCTTATGAGATGAAGTCGAGGGAGGATATTGAGTTGGTGGATGTTCCTTATTCAAAGGTTGAAATGTCACAAGAAGAGTGCTCTGCTACTTGCTTGGCTGATTGCAATTGTGAGGCTGCTTTTTACGACGGTACAAGCTGCATGAAACAGAGGCTGCCTTTGAGATATCTCAGACGGACATTACAATATTCTGATTATGGTAAAACAGTGCTATTGTGGAAAGTGGGAGACAGCCTCAGCAATCGGACGGGGAACGAAAATCCCGTGCCTGAACAACCACCAATCAAGGTGACAAGTAATAAAGCAACGGTGTATATTGTTGTCATTCCATCCATTTTTTCTCTGCTTTTATGTTCAACCATTGTTATCTCCAGCCACTACATGTACAAGATTCGGCTTTTGAAATATAAAAGATTGATGGAAACTGGGAACTTGGGCCTCATTGAAGAGGTGACATTGAGAAGGTTTTCATACAGCGAACTCAAAAGAGCGACAAATGATTTCAAGATAGAACTGGGAAAAGGGTCTTTCGGAGCAGTTTACAAGGGGGCGTTGGACAAAGGTAGGAGGTTGATTGCTGTGAAGAGACTGGAGAAGTTAGTGGAAGAAGGAGAAAGGGAGTTCCAAGCAGAAATGAGAGCCATTGGAAAAACCCGTCACAGGAATCTAGTTCGTTTGTTGGGTTTCTGTGCGGAGGGTTCTAAAAGGCTTCTGGTGTATGAATACATGTCCAATGGCTCCCTTGGAAACTTTATCTTTGTGGGTGAAAGTCAGAGACCTCCAGAGTGGAATGAGAGAGTAAGAATAGCGGTGGAGATTGCGAGAGGGATAATGTATCTCCATGAAGAGTGTGAGGCACCAATCATTCATTGTGACATAAAGCCTCAAAATATCTTGGTGGATGAGTTCTGGACTGCCAAAATATCCGATTTTGGGCTGGCCAAACTTCTCATGCCCGATCAAACCAGAACCATGACACGGGCTAGAGGGACAAGAGGGTACGTGGCCCCAGAATGGAACAAGAATGTTCCCATCTCTGTCAAGACTGATGTTTATAGCTACGGAATAATGTTGTTGGAAATTTTATGTTGCAGAAGAAACTTCGAAGTTCATGTCTCTGAACCTGAGGCGGTTTTACTCTCCACCTGGGCTTATTACTGTTTTGTTGCAGGAAAACTGAATAAGCTTTTTCCTTGGGAAGTCGTGCATGACAAAACTGCCGTGGAAAATATGGTTAAAGTGGCACTTTGGTGTATCCAAGATGAACCTTTTCTTCGCCCAACAATGAAGAGTATCGTATTGATGTTAGAAGGGGTCACGGACATTGCAATTCCTCCTTGTCCCGCTTCCAATTCTGCATGAATTTTCTCTGGCAAGGAAATGTTGCAGTGTTCATGAATCATGTGCTTTTTATTTTATTTGTTTGTCTTCTGTTAATCTTACTTTCAGTTGTTATGCTTATTTTCTCATGCTGTTAAGGTAGCTAGACAGAAGCTGAACTAGTAATTTCCTATGTTAGTTTATGTTTAAGCAGCAGATATACAAGTTTGCTTGATGCTTCTGTCCAATAAAGAATTGTTTGACAAAGTAGTTGGTTTATCTTTTCCTGAAACGGTAGTTTTAAGGAAATTTTCATCTTAATGTATTTTATTTTTGGAAACCACTGTTTAAAACAAATGTTTCATTACAAGATTTTATCCTTTTGTATTACTTTTTTTGAGTCTTTCTGATTATAGTTTCGTCTCATTGAAGTTATACTTATAAACATCACTTTAGGTGTTTTTTTAGAAGTCGTATTTAAAGTTTTTTTTTCATTTAATTTTTCAAATGATCATGTAATTAGAATTGCCAAATTGAGGATAAATAGTTTTTTTTTTCTATTTATTTAGGAAATACTTATCTTCCTTTTATCAATTCAAAGTGTTTTTATAAATAGATTTTTTTTTTATTTTGAAAGACTTTGGTTTAGTATTAGAATTACAAAAAAATTATTTTCTATGCAAGTTTGTTAACGTCTTCTTAAAATTAGTTGGATTAAAATGAATACTCGTATAACTGTTAGAGAAGTTTCTGATCTTACATCTTATAAAAATATTTTCAGAGATAGTAGTAGGTAATATAAAAATAACTTTTCTGCTTTTTTGATATTCCCATACTTTTTATAAAAAAAAAAAATACATGCAAACATAACTTTTAAAAGAATTAAAATCGTGTTACCAGATAAGACATTAAAGAATATTTTGAAAAAGAAAATCATATATTGTAACATGACTTCTCTGTCATGTTTTCAAACATGTGTATTTTTATTCAAAATTTACGTATCTTAATATTTTTCTAAAAATATTTGCGCTAATACGAAAAATTTAGTAGCTTTTGAGAACTAAATATATGAAATAATATAAATGAATGAAGAATATAAAAAACTATATCAATTAAGAAAAAGAATAGTTCACAGATTTTAGTTTTTCTTTCTTAGCACACCATTTTTCTTCATCGAGATTTTTTTCTTTTGAAGTTTTTTTATTTCAATTAATTGAGTTCAAAGTAACAATAAAAAATGAGTTTAGTTTTAACAAGAAATGAAGGTACCGAAGTAGTGTATCTTCTACATTAAGATCATGTTTATCAAATACTTTAATATCATCCATTCATCATACTTTGATATGAATGTGATACACTATCAACAATTGATAACACTTACTTAGACAAATAAAAAGTCACATCGTCGTGTACAACTTAAGTTCACATATACCATGAGCAAATGTTACAATCTAAATCTATAAAATTAATTATCATAATCCATTATATTCTAAAGCATAACCCATTATCTTATGGTTGCATAACATATTCAAATCTTTCAAAAGACAAACAGATGTATCCATTGATCCATTGTTCTGTCATGGTTGTACATCATTACTTGTAGACATTGTGTTTCAAATCGTGATTCGTTACAAAAGTTTTCGTCCGTGATACAAATTGTTGATGAATTGTTTTGTATCTTGAATCATAACTTAAATCGGGTGGAGCATATCTGAATTGTGTAATTTGTGAAGACGGAAAAAAAATGAAAAATAACGAAGAAACATAGTGGAGAAAAAGCTTAACGAAGACGAAGTTCGGCTGGAAAACAAACATTGAAGAAGATGAACAATAGAGAAAACAAATATTAAAGAATAACAGAGAAAAGAGATTGTGAAAAGTTGAACCCTGCGAAGGGAGAAGATGAACCATGAGAGATTCATTTTTAAATGTGAAATGTTTTTTTTTTTTCATCGTTTATTGCAATGATAAATTTAACGATGCCAACTTGCTTATGTTGCAGTGATAGTAATATTTCATATATAATATTCTTTATTTTGTTTGTTATAAAAAAAATTAATATTATTTAAGGTTACGTATCTTTTATGAAAAAATTAATTATTGTTTAAATTGATATATATGTATCAATTGTTGTTTTAGTAATTTTATTTTTATTTTATTTCTTTTATAAAAATCTCTCAATATTATTTTAAATTAGTATATATTTATTCTTATATTTGTTTGTTTTTATTATTTTTATATAAGATTAGTTGTTATTTAAGGATTCTTTTTATTTAATGTTTTAAAAGAAAATAAGTTTGAATTAATATATAACTTTTATTATATTCTTTATTATTTTTTTAATAAAAATTAGTGATTGTTTTCAGGATTTTGATTATTTTACCTTTTAGCTTATACAAGTTTATTTATCATTATCCTACCATTTATAACAAGATTGAATTCAGCTTTCAAATCTCAGTTCGATAATCATGATGTGCACGTGTGTAACTTAGCAAAATCAGTCAAAGCACAGCTTTTCACCTTCACTCACAAAACAACCCAAGCACCGAGTTAATAAGGTTACTACGAAATATACTATCACGAGGAGGTTTCTTCAGGAAAGAAGAAGCTATCTGAGTCTTAATGCAGCTCTTTCTTAAGCAACAAAATGCGGTTCACCTCGCGGAGAGTGAAAAAAGAGTTGCAAGTAGTGAGAGGAATGAGTGGAAGATGAGAATCTTTATTGAAACGAGGGTGAATTGTGAGAATTAATATTAATAACCTAAATAAATAGGGGTATTTTTGAGACAAATCAAAGTGATGGAAAATTAGGAATCCATCGTTCCAAATCTGAAAATGTGAATGTAAGAAAAAAGAGACCGAAACCAAGTTGTTGAATTAAGGGAAAAAATAAAAATAAAGGAAAATTAAGAAAAAATTTACAAAGATTTACTGGTGATGTAATGAGCGTTATTATTAAAAAAAATAATAATAAAATTGTAAGATTATAATTTTATATTATATAAAATAAAATTTATTAATTATTTATATATACAACTCGAGTAATTAGATCATTATTTCTATTATAATACGTGAATTTAATAAATTTTAATAAAATTAAATAAATTTTGGATAATAATAATTGTAAAAGATAATAAATATCTTAAATGCCTAAAAGATTAACTCACAACGTCCCGCTAAGCCATAATATTTTACAAGTAACGGTTTAATAATTAGACAAAAATTATTGCATTAGCCAAAGGTTGACGAAAATGACTAAAACCGATTTTTTGTTTCATAACACAAGCAACAGAAAGGAACAAATAAAAATATATGAAGTAGGCTTGACCACCTACGCATTGCAAAACCACAAGTTGTGTATTAATTTTCAAATTTCTGTTTTCCCTTCAAGACCTGAACCCCAAAACACAAACACCGTTAATGAAAAAATCCCGTGTTTTAAAAACCAGCAACAGTATCATTATCAAAGAGATGTTCTATTCACTAATTTCGCGTAAGAGACTAAGAGTTGTTCTGTCTTTGAGTTCGTAGATATTCACCTCTATCTGAATTCCCTTTTATAACAGTAGACAACTAAATTTGCTTCTGGGTCTTTTTCAACTTCCGACGCAAATTTAAAACACGCTCAATGTTGCATGAAAATACTAAAAATAATGGTGGCAACGTCTTTCTCGGCATACACTACCACGATACTATCTTTGAAAGTACCGTTAATCCTACCACTACCACCATTAAGCTTCTCTATAACACCACCTTCTGATTGCAGTTTGGAGCGTGATCTACTATTGCCAAGTAGAAAAACTACACGGGGATACAGGGTTCTAGTGAATCTGATCTACAAATGCATCCTTATATAAACCAGATATGGAATATATAATTACATTACAACAGAACATGAACGTTGGCAAAATGTCAAAACATAACTTCTTTAAATTCCAGAGGTTTTATTATATGGAACCTATAATTCTATAAAATTAATTCCATCTTTACATTTAGCATCTTACATCTGTGTTAGTATCTAAGGCTTGCATAACCGAGGCATCCGATTTAAAAGGAAAAAAAAAGTGATCACAAAATAGTCATCCCACTACTTTGCTGTCAAAGTAACCCAGCAGGTTACTTGGCTGCTTGTTCAAGGACCGGGATTTTCTTCCATGCTTCTTCTGAACCACTTACCTTCAACGGTGGCAATGAAAACATGCTAACAGTTGAGCTTCCACTTCTAATTTCCTGCAAAACATGCAAAGCTGATACTGTACTCTTCATATAAAGGCTCTCCATGTACTCAATCTCAGCTAATTCCTTGGGAATCAGCAAACCACCATCACTCTTGGTAGTGGTTGAAGTTGATGGATCAAAACCTTCAGCTGGGGGAGTTGCCTCACCAGAAACTGGAGGAGGATCATTCTCAGGGAAAAGACGGTCCAACATTGTTTCACACTCCTTTACAAGCTTGTACAGCAAGTCAGTGGTAAAGAAAGGTTGTTGCAAGACCTTCTGAATGAAGGGCAAGCGAATGAGAGCACCAGTTCTCTTGTCATACTTCTTCAGTATTTTCACTAGCCCTGTGAAATGAAAATTGAGCCAATAATTAGATACCTCGAATGGAACAATTGATTTAATTAAAGAAAGAAATATCGCAAGTATCACATTCTTCAATTTATGCCCAAGATAACTAACTGGGGGCTCATCATAGAAGCATATATCTTTAGAGCTAGCTTGTCTAAAGCTGACACTGGTTTCCAGCTAAAAAATGCAGAGTAGAGATATACAATTATCACAGAAAATCTGTCTGAAAACCACATATTGTTCATATTCCATGTGCTTTTTTAGCATTTTCAAACAAGAATCACTTTCGAGTGGCAAGAAAAAAAAGTGAAACTCCTCTGATCGTTTATGCTTTAAGATGATGTGTTTGCAACGGGAATATTTATTAAATCAGCATCATATTTAATTCAAACATGACATCTATTCTTGAATTGGCTTGCTTACCAAGTAGATAGAAGAATAGGAAGCCTAAAGGTATCAAAAGGGGCCAGATGTCCAATTTCAGAAACATGGACATGTTCAAAGTTGATTCTTTATTCCAAGAAAAAGCATATGCTTTGTCCTACCAACTTGGCCAAAGAATTTTGAGGAGCAATGGACAATATGTATGGGAAACGAATCCTATTCCATCTCATTACTTGACCATCTATTCTACTTATATAAGAGCTATAAGAAGCAATGGACAACAACTTGTATTGGAAACGAATCCTATTCCATCTTATTGATCTTCACATGGTACTTAGAAGTGTCGTAACGCTATGAAGAACTTGGGCAAAGTTTTAAAATGTAAAGAATCCAGATTTCAATAACAATAAAGAGAAATAAACTAATATAATAATACATATGAAAGTTAAAAGCACCTGTATAGTTAAGGGCACTGTAGTTTTCCAGCAAGACCATCTCTCCATGGAAATCCACAATTTCCTTGCGGATTTTCATCATCTCTTCACTAGAATCCTTAACTTTGGCCACCCTATCCTGTAACTCCTGTATATTCCAACGATAACAAACATTAGAACTTCCCGTTATCTAACTGTTTTATCACATAAATCACCCTGCACCAGCCCAAGTAAAAATTAATAGGTCATACTTAATATGCTTAATCAGTGGTTACCCATAACCTAAAGAAAATCAGTCATAATCTTGCGTAGAAGAAAAACAAGACAAATTAGCATTGCCAAATTGCAATAAGAATCTTCACCATATTGCCTAATCAAAACCCCAAATTTAGTTTAATCTCAACGTCATCCTTCCATGCTCATAGCTTGTGAATCTACAAGTTGTTTCACTAATTAATATTAAACTTCACAATAACATAACCAAATGGTAACAGAATTCCACAAAAAAAAATTAAAGAAACTCCTCCAGGCAACAACAAAAAAAGAAAAAGAAAACATTCCGACCGGTTTAGTATTTAGTTATTAGCATTGAATACAAAAGAAAACCTTAAAATCCAAAAAGAAACAGATCTTCCACACAGCTAAAGAAGAGAGGAGACGGAAAGAAAAAAGAGGAATGAAAGAGAGTACCTTGAGTCTGATAATGTACTCTTCCTCCTTCTCTACGAAGAAGGTGTTGAATTTGTCGAGTTCATTCTCGAGCAAGTTGCGGAAGTCGGTCTCCTCCTTGGACATGTCGGCAAAAGCGGCGTCGGCATCAGGCTTGAGGCGTTTTCCGGGGCGGTCATCGGCGGCAGCGGGAGGGTCGAATTGTTTGAGCTTCTTCTTGAGCTCCTTGTAGGAGAGAAACTTGTCGCGCCACTCCGGCAGGGTTTTCTCGATCTGGCTGCTGAGGCTCTTTCCGAATTTCATGGCTTTCTGTTAGGGAAATGATAGAAAGAGAAACAAACAAAAAAATGGAAAGAGGAATTTAATTTTGGTATGCAGAGAAGAAGAGAGGAGAGGAAATAGAAGAGGAGAGAGGTGATAGATATAACGGTTGGAGGGAGGGAATATTCGGAGGGTATTGTTGGAATATCCTTAAAAACAGTATATTTGGGGTTTTATTCCTTGCTTTCTTTCTTTCTCTCTCCATGCTTCCCACACTCCTTTTCTTTTGTACTGTACTGTACAGTGCAACTTCTTCACTGCACACGAAAGAGAGAGGAGTGATCTTTGTGATGTCTTGTCGTCCTCTGCTACTACCTGTGTATTTGGATTTTTCTTTCTTTTCTAACTCAACTTATTCATATATATTCTGTGAAATTGTAATCTTCTGCTCAGGACCTGTATGCAGTTTTGTAATTAAAATATACATTAAATTTAAATATTTGTCCAAACAATAATGTTGTTGTTGAAACACCACTCAACTATCATTAGTAAAATAGATACATAGATTCTTTTTAAGGAAAAAAATAATTAAGAAAGAACTATAAATAAATAAAAAGTAATAAGTTTCTTGAAAAAAAAAAACTCTAGACAACAAAATTCACTTTGTTGAGATAACATCGTTAAGATCAATCATATAGTCAATTTTGGAGTTAGGAGTTCTGTCACAATTTTGTCTTTAAAAAGCACCTTGTTCAAGTTTGTTGAGATGACATCGTTAAGGTAAATCATATTATTCGCTTTGGAATTAGGAGTTCGCTATATTTTTGTTCTTAAAAAGCGTCTCGTGATGGGTTAAGAAAGGAAGGTGTATATAAACTAACATTGGCTTTGAGAACTAAAAGAACAAGGTGCCAAGCCAATGTTCCAACCTCAAGTTTACTGAAATGACATTGCTAAGGTCAATCATCACATCTGAGGTGTTGTCCATTTTGGAACTCGGAGCTCTGTCACAATTTTGTTCTTAAAAGACACCTATTGGTCTCGACTCCTAAACAATATAGGATTATATTGGGTATATCAGAACAAGCTCCTCATTGAGATGGCATGACTAAGGTCAATCACTCCATCCAAAATATTATACGCTTTGGACTCGGAACTCTCTCACGGTTTCGTTATTAAAATACGACTTTGAGAATTAAGGAAAGAATGTATATTTAAACTGATCTTGGTATCGATTCTTTATATATGTGAGATTGTATTGGATATACCAGAACAAATAATAATTATATTTAAATTAAAAAGAGTTATTCAAAAAAAATAAATAATTTATTTTTATTTTTTAAAGTTTATCCTTTTGAAAATACAAGATAATTGAGAACAAATTTAAACTTACTTAAAAAAAAGTGTGATCAATATAAATTTTTATTTTATTTTGAAGTCTTTTTGTCATTTTATGCTTGTAAGTATGATTTATATAAGTTAAGAAATAATAAATATTTGTTAATATAAACATGTGCAATATGTACGGTAGGAAAGATAAGTTTAACAAGTTCGTCAATCCATAAACAATTTAATGAGATATATTAATATTTTTAACTTGTTAGTCCACTTTAATTCGTTCTATTTCATCAAACAATTTGATAAGTTGTATAGAATAAGTTGAGTTGAGTTGACAAGTATTTTTTTAAAAATAAAATACAATTTAAAAAATTTAGTTTTATTTTATATATATATATATATATATATATATATATATATGGTATTCAAGTGTAAGTATAAGTTTTATATTGAGTAGAAATGAGAAAGTTGAGCAGCATATGAGAAAGAAGACCCACAAACATAATGCCTTAAGGTTTTGGGTTGAAGATGACGTCATTCCTTTATACGGGTTGGCTCTTGTCTCATTCTTAAGGTTTTCCCAATCGAAATTTTCCAACAAGTGGTATCAGAGCTGATGGTTTGCAGCTGGGTGACCCTGTATCAAAAGTTTTCCTGACGGAGGTTTCAGGCAAGCGTGTCCCGTATAAGTAAGGAAGGGGTCGTTTGCTTCCGCTTAAAGAGAAATGTATCAATATAGAGGAGTCGTTTGCTTCCGCTCGAGGGGAAGTGTATCAATATGGAGGAGTTGTTTGCTTCTGCTCGAGGGGGAGTGTATCAATATGGAGGAGAGACTCTCACTTGAAAAGGAGATTGTTAAGTATTCAAGTGTGAGTCTAAGTCCCACATTGAGTATAAATGAGAAAGTTGAGCAACATATAAGAAATAAGACCCACAAATCTAATGTCTTAAGGAGGTTTTGGGTTGAAGGTGACATCATTCCTTTATATAGGTTGGCTCTTATCTCATTCTTGAGATTTTCCTTCTCGAATTTTTTCAACAATATATATAATATAATATTGTAATTTAATTCATTAATAATATTACAACTTAGTTTATTAATAAGTTTCAATTTAGTTTCAAGATTAAAAAATAAAAAAATTATAAAATAAATGAAGCATGTCATTATTTTCATCATGTCTTAACCTTTCAGTTTATTTTTTGACAAGCCAATAATAAATCAAACCAAAATACATCAAGTTAACTTATTTTGCGTCTCTTATCTGTGGGATGTGTTTGCTTCTTAGGTTTGATTTTTCATAAGCAATTTAAAAGATCTACGAGCATCTTCACCCCATTTTCTTCTTTAAGGGTATGTTTCTCTAAGAGTAAGGCATTGTTAGGTAAGAAAGCTAACATTTAAATATAATAATTAGGGTTGTAAGAATAAAGAATAAAATGGTAGAATGATTTGGGTACAAATTAAACTAAATTGAAAATATGTTAGGTTGATAAGATTGAAACGTCATATTATAATAAGAGAATGATTGTGGTAATGCTCTTATGTATATATTGAAGTTATTATTGAATTGTGATTTTTAAAGTGTAAAAGTTAGTTTTGAATGATTTTTATCTTATAAGTATATTTTAGAAATTGAAAATCCATTTGGATCTTGATTCGGAGTAGAGTTAACATGTAAGTCTTTAGAATTGAAAAAAATTGAATTGTGAATTTTTTTGAACAATTTTATGGTTTTTGATATATGTATTTATTGTTTGAGTGACATGTTGATTGCTCCACCATTATAAAGACAATGAGGAATTTATACGATCAAGTGTTTTCTCATTCAAACACCTAAATAACTCTTAAGCGGTGTGATTGATTACTAAAGTGATCATTTGCAAGTTTGAGTAAGAAAGAAGTTGTTTCAATTTTTTCTCTTCTGAAAGTAATGTCAATATACATTTCTCAAAAGATATATTTTTCAAATGAAGACAAAAAATAATCAATTCTTTTTTTTGTTAAAAATTATATATCGAGTGAGGATACCTCCCTCAACTAATATTATCTTGTTTATATGACATGATTTATTACTTAAAAGTTGCTTTTCAATATTATGGTTAGTTTAAAATTTAGTTGATTATACGGTATTTTTCTTTATTCTTAAAAATTGAAATGTAGTAAGCCAATATATTAAGTTGAAATTTTGACATGCATTGTATGAATGTTGCAAATATTGATTACTTAGTAAGTATATTGACTTAGTATAAACACAATGCATATTGAGTATTGAAACCATTATAGGAATGAGATATATATGTTTAACTAACAACTCAAATCATGTAGACGAAGGTAGTAGGTTGTGAGAAGTCGATGAATGTTCATACATAGTATTTTTTAAAGTATATGCAATGAACTACCCTCATTACATGTGAGTAACCAGTGGCGGCTCAAGGCTTCAAGAGGCCTAAAGCGAATAAAAAAATGAGGCCTTTTTTAAATTAATAAAATAATTAAAATTATGATATTTTTATCTAAAATTTATTTTTCGAGTTGTTTGTGATGCAAAATTATCTATTAAATTATCATAATTAATTT
>Ga0099825_1006830_pt1 | contig 14093 bp, 5 predicted proteins | sample SiratroredBW_FD_76838 | JGI IMG/M metagenome (GOLD analysis project Ga0099825, IMG submission 76838) | Root nodule microbial communities of legume samples collected from California, USA - Siratro red BW | ecosystem: Host-associated > Plants > Roots > Nodule | place: USA: California | collected... | reverse complement strand
ATATATATATATATATATATATATATATATATATATATATATATATATATATATAAGAATGAAAAAGAAAAATCATTACTTTGTTAGATCGAAAGAAAATTTTGATTTTTGAAAAAAAAAATTAGGCCGGTATATTAATATTACACAGATGATAATTTTTGTTATGTGTTACCACCACGCAAAGAACATTAAAAAAATTGTCAAAAGTGTTTCACAAACATGACGCATACCTATTTATTTTTTGAGTCACACTCTTATTCCTCATGAGCCTACTATGTGCAACACACCCGACACTTCTCACTCTTTGAAACCCCATTCAAATAATTCCATTTTTGTGTCAAAACGTACATCTCTACCATGTGAAGCTTTCTAAATCGATCATACCCATCTCTACCTTAAATTATTTTCTATTTTGTCTCACAAATGAAAATATGTTATTGGTGCACACTTTACCAAATAAATTGACGTAGTGTAATTTCATAAAAGCTATATCATGACTCCAAAATTCAACGAAAACAAAAAAATCCTTATGATTCTATACAGTAGGAATATTGACCGTAACATCCAAAGTTTTTGTTTAAAATATTAGGTAGAAGAGAGTAACTTAATCTCTTTTAAACTTAGTTTAAAATATCTTCGTTGGAGAAAATTTGTTCAACCATTTTGTCTTTAATTAGCAAAATTATGTAAAAGATGATTTTTTTTTTTTTTTTCATAATTTCGTTAAGTTATTTTAAAGTTTTTTGGGCCATTTTTTAATATGTTTAATAGATGTCAAATATGCTCTACGTGATTTTCAACCTTACACCTAAAATTTTGTCTCTAAAGTTAATATGCTTAGTAGACGAAGGATGCACTCAGCAAATTTTTTTCTTGTTCGTGGGAGTAAATTCACTCGGAGGACAGAGCACGCACTGAGCGAAATTTTCCCTAGAAGTGAAGTATAGTATAACCATAAATCAAAATTTTCAATTTTAAGATCCACTATACTTTCCTTTAATAAATTCACAACTTTTACTATAGATTTATATACATATATTACAAGCTTCAAGGGTTATATTCATATGGAGCTTTCTTAGAGTATCTTTGATGATAAATTTATATATGTCTCGAAAAGAAATAGGAAAAATGAGATATACATTAGTTAAAATGATATAGCAGTAAAATAGAAAGATAAAATAGGTCATCATATGATAGATTCCAAAAAGTATGTATTAAACAAAATTTGGCTTCTTTAGTTTGTAGAGAATTTCTAGAAAAATATATTGCAACATTAAAATATTATTAAGATTATTATCCAGAAATATAAATGAGTAATCACAATACCATTCTTCCAATAATCAAAATAATCTGTTCTATTCATTTAAATTCTCAATGATCAAATTATCCATTTGTATATATTCTAATAAGGTACATGATCATGAGACTCATCTACAAAATGGAATAAAACCACATAGGTGCAGTATAATCACAAATTCAATAAAAAATAATTTATCCACAAAGTGGAATCAAAGCACATAAGATGCAATAAATTTAGAAATTCAATTAAGAATCAATTTATCAAAACCATTGAACAAAATCAATAAAAATCAGATTTAAGAAAAATAATTTAAGATGTGAGGCTTAGGGGTACCTCACCAAAATAAAAAATAGTCACTATGTGCATATATCTCATTTCTCTTACCTTAAAATTGGAGCAGGATGTTCTTTCTTTCTTTCTCTCAATAAGTTTTTTCTTAAGTATTTTTCTTTTAGTTTTTGGTGTGTTTTATACAATCTCAAGTTCTCTATTTATAGAGGGTTGGTAATCATTATCTTTGATTTAATTTCAAATGTATTGTTATGATTTAATTAAATTCTAAGAATTTAGAATTTAGTTTTGTCTTGTATGACATAAGTGGTGAGATAAAAGTTGATGTGGCAATAGTAAGTAATGAGAAGTGGAGTCCACATAGTTGTTCCTTATCTTTAGCATTAAATGTTTATAGATATTTATCTTTTGAAACTTATCTCTTTAAGAGATAAGTTTTCTACTCTTTACAAAGTTATTTATCAATAAAATTCCTTCGTTTGAATTTTCCATAGTCGGAAGAATAGATATTATATATAAAATATTTTAATTGTGACATTAATATGACATTAGACAATATCTGATAGACTAAAACATCAGGTGATAAATGATAGAATGATAGACTAAAACATCAGTTGATAAATGATAGAATGATAGACTATGACATCAGACGATAGATGATAGACTATGACATCAGACGATAGATGATGGATTGTAGACAATAGACGATAAACAATGTCTATTTCCTTTTTTGCCTTTAATCCTCTAATTTCTATATAAGAGTGTTATAGTTTGAAGATAACTTATACAATTGCAATTTGTATTAGATGATTTGGAAGTATAAGAGATAATTTATGTTTCTAATAGACTATTTGTTTGTATATAGAAAAAAATATTGCATTATGTGTGTATAAGTATTACCATACTACAAATTTTGGGATGTTACAAGACTATTTAGCAAACCATTAGACAGTCTAGTTATGTTAGGTGATTCAAGGTTCTTTTAGATCATTTCATGGTCTAGTATGGTTTCGATGATAACAAACACTTCAAGTAATTATTTGGAATTCAATATAAATATGTTTTATGCAAAGGAATTGTGCGACTTTTAGCATTAGATGGTCAACCCTGAATTAGACAATCAAACTTCTATGCATAGAGTATTTGAGTAATGAGGCAAGACATATACATGCAAAGGAACATAGGACAAAAAACATTTTTGGTATCTTGACAATGATATCGGGTATTATTTGAGGCATGAAAGTTCGGAGTATTCAACCAAGGTATAATTTATCATCACATAATTCAACAATCAAAGTATAACAAGTATGGTAGGTGATGTCAGATTCAAACTGAGATATAATGGCATCAGAATCTAACCGATATATTGTGGTAACACAAAATCTAACACATTCTAATTTGATATATGACAGGTAAAGTTGGTTATGTTAACTGAGATGCAATATTGACTCAAAATCTAATTGAGGCACTATGCTCAATCGAAAATAAGTTACAACCATGTATTGTTGTCTCAGAATTCAACCGAAAGACTTACACTAGAGTGCATTTTTTGAAAAATCAGAATCTAACATTCTCTTAATTACTTTAAATACGATTAAAACTAGTATCTTAAACGAATTTAAACACTTATTTGATTTCAAAATCAAATACTCTAGCCAGTAATTCAAATTTATCTCTGTTTAAGAAAGTTCTCAAAACCTAAACATTATGAAAATTCACTATATATTTTGAAATTGTTCTTAGTAGATTATACTCTTAATTTCTTTCAAATTCAAATACTAATTAACATGATCAATAATTAAATCAAATATTACAATCTTATTCTTCAACATTTAAACGGTCTATGTTTCTATAAGCTTTTTGAATTCAAGGTTTTGATCATTAGTGCTTATGGAAATTATTTGAAAAAGTTATACGTTTTTTATTCAGTATATTCTGTGTGATTTGAAATGTTTTCCATTGTAGATTATGTCTTTATTACATAAAATAGAAAACAAAGTTACTCTTTCTATATTCAGTGTCTAATGAGAGAGTGAAGAAGATTTCTATATTCAGTGTCTAATGAGAGAGTGAAGAAGATGAAGATCTATTGCCCTTGGAATTTTCATTCAAATCTCTCAAACGGCTATATTCTTTAAGGATATATTTACAACATTTAGTTTTGAATTTGAAGTAGAGAATAAAATGAAGTAATTCACACATTAAAAGGTGTAAAAAAATCCGAGCATTTACAACCTATAAGCTACTTTAGAGTGTTTATCAATTTGGATTGTATTAAACAATTTTGTAATCCTTCACAGTTGTAAAGTGAATCTTGTGAGCTTTAGTTATGCTCTCTTTGAGAGTGTTCTTCTTCTCATTTTGAGTGGTATCGGTCTTAGGGGGAGATGAAGATTAGTTTAACCTAGAGAGGTTTGTGTACTTTGTGTAACCTGGAGAGGTTTGTGTACTCGTGGTAACTTGGAGAGATTTGTGTACTTGTTGTAAACATTTAAAGTATAGTGGAACCTCTTCGATAGTTTGTTCAAGGGAGAATTAGACGTAACCCAAGTGGTAGGGTGAACCAATATAAAATTGTCTTATTTGTGCTTATTTATTCTTGTACCAATCAATCTTTCTTGGTGTTTTTCTTTGCAGGGATTTAAGTTAAGGTTCCATTTATCCTCTTTTTTGAGCTAGTTGTTGATACGCAATACCTTTTTCCAATATTGCCCTCAGGAGTGAATATACTCAACAGATTAGGGATGATGCACTTAGCAAAATTTTCCCTATTGAATACCTTTTTTCCAACCTTACTCTTGGGAGTGAGTTTGCTCAGTAAACGAGGAATGTAATCAGTAGATTTAAGGCAATGTGGCAAAGCAAGTTTTAGCAATTCACTCAGTGGATTAGCCTCTACTAGCTGAGTATAAATAGCCCTAAGTTATTTTTTTTGCATATTCTTTAGTAAAGCTTTGGAATATAAGTTATAAAACCAATTTATCTCAAATAATGAAAATCTTTTGTAAAGAAATTTGAGAAAGATCATAAAATAAATTTCAATAAAATATTGAGAAAAGAATATTTTCAGGATTGTAAGGGTTAGGGGTACCTCATAAAATTACAAAATAAAATACAATACACACACACATAGACATATATATATATATCCTTTCCCCACCTTGAGAGTTTTGAAGTCGAGCTTCCGTCATCAATGTTCCCCCACACAAGTTTGTCTCATTCTTTTCTTTCATTATTTTCTTATGTGTTGTGAATTCTCAAATAATGTATTTATAAAGAGATCATGACTAACTACTATTCACTTGTAACCACATGATTTTAATTAAACTAATTCTTTCGAATCTAGTTTGGATTTGGCTATAAAGAGATAAGTACTAAGATGTGAAATATATCTGGTAAATAGTAAGAAACACATATTCGTTGTTATCTATAATAGTGTTTGTGAAAATATATTTACTTAGACTTTTCTAGTCTTTCTATGAAATAGGCCTTTAAACTTGTCACATCATGGTAAAATTCTGGTAACTCTTCGTAAATAAACAAAACTTACTATCATTGATTTCATCTAATAATCTATAGACAATTGTTACTTCATTCTTCCAATGTCTTGTTGCAATTTGTATCATGATATCAATTGTTGGGGTGTTTAGGATCTAGATCAACCTCTTGGAAGATCAAGAACAAACCCCAACAATGAAAGGAATGAAATAAGCGCAGCAATGGAAGACAATGGTTAGCATATGGTGCGACAAAGAGAGAAATCAATGGATTTACAAGTATGAAAACATGAAACAAAAAGAATTGAAATGTAAAAATGGAATGAGGAAGAAGATGATTGAACATGTCACCTTCAAGATTAAAAATCTTCAAGAATGAGTGAAGGAGGATCTGCCACTTGAGAAGATTTCTCAAGATAAGAATCAAAGAAAAGAGTAGAGACACAACTCAAGAACTCTCGCAATTTCTCAAAGAAATTCTCATTCATTCAGCTTCATATTTTTACAATGGAAAGCACTCCCATTTATAGCCACGATATCTAGCCAAACAAGGAGTCTCAAAAGACAAAAAGAGTTAACTACACTTAACTATGTTTAAGCTAAACTAATCCCTTGAAATTAGGGAAATGCAATTGGTGGTTACTAAAGTACATGGACGTAATGATTATAATGGATGTACTAGGTAATTATTATAAATGTGTCTTGAAACTTGAAGAGTCAAAGATGACTTAAGTAGCCTATGTGAGGTGCATGTGCCTACTTAAGTCTTCCAAAAGACACTTCAAATTTAAGATCAATTCTCTTAAGTTTGTACTTTTCTCAAGTTCTTTCTAATTTATACAATTTACAATCATTTATTATTCTAATTTCTTCATTCAAATACTCTAAGACTCTTTTCTCTTTATTTCTTCATCTACATATTCATTTGTCATGTTTCTTTTATTAATCTTCATATCTTCTCTTCTCTTTCTTCAATATATTATTCCTCATTCTCAAATGTATCATATCATCTGAGGTTTCTAAGATTAGATGTAGAGATTAGACCATCAACACAGAAGCCATTCGTCCACGTTATAAATTTCTACGAGATAAACTCTTCATCTTCTGCGTCTGAAGTCCTTTTGCTCTAACCTCTGGCTTCAGTATCATTTGACGACTTATAATTCATCTATTAAGTAGAAATTTGACGTTTCTTAGTTACTGCCTTTGTTTGGCAATGTACACTTCATTGCAGACCTACCATATATCGTCTATTCTCCTAATATAAGATTTAACTCTTCAAATTTGATCAAAGGGTGTAATAATTTATATTTTAAATAGTTGTATAAAATTTGGCATGTTACAATTCTCTTGTGATTTTACAATGAATTATGAGGTTTCTCTTCAATAAATTTTTGTTCTTTACACTCTTTGTAACAATTGTACTTTATTGTTGGTTTTTTTGAAACCTGTTTTCAGGAAAATTAATTATTTTTGAATGCTTTTTGAGAATTCAAATGTTTTTCCTTAATTATAGTTCTTGGTTAGTTCGCTTAGTCTTAATCAATTTCTTATACATTTATTCAAGAGATAAAAGATATACATCTCATTAAGTAGACACTTGGAGATGAGGTGACACTAGTAGAAACAACATTTTTTACATCGGTTCTAGAGGACATTCTACATTGGTTCCAAAACCGACATAGATGTAGGCGACGTAGAAAGTCTTGGACTTTTTACGTCGGTTCTATAACCGACATAATATTTGCATATACTACATCGATTGATAAATAAATCACTGACGTAAAATACCAATCTTAATAACGCTCATGAGGAGATACAACATCGGTTACGACTCTCAACCGACGTAGTATCTACCCTATTGCTTCGGTTGGAAGCACACAACCGACGTAATATCTTTATGTTTTTAAAAACAAAATTCCCAAATTTTCTAGAATTCTTTGATAAATCTCTAATACATACATGGAAACACCACAACAATTTCCAGAATATTTTGACAAGTATAGAGAGGTGAAATAAAAAAAAAAAAGATGTGAAAAGTACTAAAAAAATAAAAAAAATAGTAAACGATGGAATTTTGAAAAATTTTTTGTGTTCGAATCTCCTTTGAGGATTGCCCAAAAGCTTCGTTACATCATTTCGAGCAACTTTCATTTTTGGAGCTTCTCAATCTGAGCTCTTTATCAAAAGTATTAACTGTTTCAAGTTTTTTTATCCTAAATTTTTGAAATCCTAGATCTATGATAAATCTATACAATGTAAGAACTATACCATCAAATATACACTAAATCAAGTTGTTGATAAAAAATTTGGGTCAAAAATATAAATTTATAACTATGTTTAATGAATTTTACAAAACTACTAACCTCTTGCAAAAAGAAGCGGCAAGGGACGTCGAACCAAGCATTCATGGCGACGGAGAAAGGCTCACGTATCAAGTGACAAAACCCAATCGAGACAACCGCGAAGCTTGCGCACGCCAAATGAACCCTAGCAAAACCAATGAACACAAAGATTCAAACCAGTGAGAAGAGAAAGTGGCACCACGCGAAATGCAAATAAAAGCCAGTGAGAAGAAAAAGTGACACCACGCGAAATGAACCCACAATGCGAAATAGGAGAAGGCAATGAGACTTAGTGAATCGTAAGAGAAAAATGTTGCCCATGAGTCAAAATGCCTAATTTTAACTTGAGGGACATTCTACGTCTGTTGAGAGCTCCCAACCGATGTAGTATCTACCAAATTTTATCCAATTTTCCCCAAAATTCACTCACATTCCACGAGGAGGATATTACGTCGGTTGGAAAGTCCCAACCGATGTAATATGGGCCACATACTACATCAATCGGGACCTTCTAACCGATGTAGTATCTTCAGCGGCATTACAAAGTTTTCAAATTTCAAATTTTTATTTTTTCAATCTTTTCTAGGTTAGTTATGAGTGGCAATCGACATAATATGGGCTACATAGTACGTCGGTTGGGACATTCCAACTGACGTAGTATATTTAGTGCCATTACTAAGTTTTCAAATTTTTAATTTTTAATTTTTCAATCTTTACTACGTCGGTTATGAGTGATAACCGATATAGAATATGATATATTACATCGAGTTTGAGTTAACCGACGTAGTATCTCTTCAAATATCTACAAAAATGCCACCATATTTTTGTTTACGCCGGTTTCGTATTAACTGACATATTATCCTATTGTAGAATGTGTTTTTTGTACTAGTGTGAGATATTGAACATATTAGTAGATGCTTTGCTTATAAGTTTCTGTTGAATTGAGTTCAATTCTGTGAAGAGAATTTAGGGATAATAATATTAAGAAAACCTAGGAAGAATTTGCTATAAAAGAACTTGAGATTCAACCTATTTTCTTTATTAATTTACATTGTCTATTTTAATTTCCTACATAATAATCCTCAGATCTTGTTTTACACTTGCACTGAATATCATATTTACTCACTAAACAGTCATTATAATTATCACTTTTGCAACAACATAAATCGTGGCCTAAAACGTAAAAATGGTGGTCTAAAGTTTAGCCAACAATTTTTCATTTGTGGTCTGTGTTGCCGTTTGTAATAGGCAAAATAGTTTCTATGTTTTTAGCCATAACAGTCATGAAAAAAAGATAACCTAAGTTTCTATGGTCAATTTACTTATTTCTAACCTAATGAAATCAAGAACCCTAGAGATACACAACATTACCTAACCTAACAAAAAGAAAAATATTGGACTGAGCGAGAAAAATGAGGGATAGATCAACATACCCTACAAAGGTGGAAGGCGAAACACGACAATGATGAAGAATGACGGTGATGAACTGACGATGGCGAACGTAGGAGACGCAAGAGTACGAGCGAGGGTTTGCTCTTCGTCACGCAAGAGACACAGGAGCCACACAGGGAGAATGTGTGTTCTTTTCCTTGGCATGATTGAAAAGAGCCACTTAGTTTCTATTTTCACAAGAGAGGGAAAGTATTCTTTTGCGCATAAAAATTTTCTTTTAATTAAGGCCATGATTTTTTGTTTGTAGCATAGATTTTAAAAGCAACATATACATAGATATTGTCTAAAGCATCAACGTTTACTAAACCGTGTCTTTTAATACCTTTTAACCCACATTTATAAATCTGTTATTTTTATTATGTTTAGGCAACATTTTTATATCCGTAGTCAAATTTAGTGTTGTCTAAAGTCATATTTATTGTAGTGTATAAATGGATGTTCAGTGGATGCCTCAACAACAAAACTCGACAAAACCATTATTAAGGAAGATAAAATTAGGCTAAAACTTAGCCTCTTTGAAATCAACCCTAATCCATCTCGAGTTTGATTTTCGGCAGGAGCAATTAGCATTTTATTCAATTGCAACTTATTTTTTTTTAAGAAATTGCGCATATAATATCTATACCTACATCTATTTCAAAAACCGCACATATGTGAGTCAACAATATTTTTATTAGAATCTAATAATTGCTTTGTTGATACTTTTTTTTCTTCGTTTATATAATTCAAATTGATTTTTTTTTATTGCTAATTAAAGCAAAAAAAGTCTACAAAAAATTGTTTATTTTTTGTTGAATATTTTAATTAAAATCTTGTTTCAAATTCCATTAATATCAATCACATCTCGAATAAAAAACCTTTACATATGAAAACTTAAGTGAGCTTTTCGATCCTGTGGCCGTTTGGCTCATTTGATCCCATGTGGTCAGGATCTACCCATTTGACAGGTCTATCAGGGAAGGTGAGTATCCAAATTTGATTCAGTCGTCAAAATTTGTATTTATCTTATTCTTTTGTATCTCTATTTTATAGTTATATCGCACTGGCCTTCCCATTTATTTTTATCTTCTCATCCATCCTAAATCTAAGCACAAAACAGAAACGGTGCAACAAAAAAAAAAATTAGAACAATAAAAGAGAAGCTGTGAAAGTGATATCCATTCTGAATTGAACCGACAAGTTGATTTAATTTATCCTGTGTACAAACAAAAGCAAAAACAATTCACAAGACCAACAACCTTCACTCTGCATCTTCTAATAAAATAATAGCATCACCAAAGCAAAACAATAGTTCATGATTTCAACATGCAGGCTACGTGCATTGCGCTGCTCCGCACAGCACGCCTTAATTAATTTCCTTTGAACATCATGCATCATCTTCATCCATCATCTTCTTCTGCTGTTTTGGACTTTTATTTTTTTTGCTTCACAGTAAAATTAAGAAATTATACGTAATATAAAGTAAAGATGAAAGTGGGGTAGAACGATATGTACTGTGGTGGGAATTTGGCAGGTTGGTTAATTATGTTCTCCTTTTTCCAACGGATTGGTGAGACTTCCCTTCAAACAACTCATCAATGTAAGACTCAATGTCTTCAGGTTGGTACTTTATATACTTCTCTGTCTGTCTCCCTGGGTCAAAAGTCTGGGCGAACCTCGCAATGAATGATCGGTACGCCGGGATAATCACTGCAGAGATGGAAACCCTAAGCTCCGACTGAAGCTGCTCGTCCTTCACCACCCACGAGCTCTGCGTCTTGTGAATCTCGTCGAACAATGCGTTGAAGCTCTTGAACCTCTCCTTCAGCACCGGCTTGTGCACCTTCCCATTCACGGTCAACCCTTCGTGGTTCAGACACTGCAGCACCCTGCTCCACGTCTCCCTCTGGTAGTTCTTGTGGTAGTTTCTCAGCTCCGAGGACTTCTTCCTGATCCAGTTGTCGCCCACCACCTTGCTCATATCGCTAGAACCCTTTATCTTCTGCAGAATGTACCTCCCATTGTTCATCATGAAGAAGTTGCTCAGCGCCACCTCTTTGTACAGACGCGCCTTCCCCTCCAGGCTCGAGTCCAGCAAGTCCATCACCCTCAACACCTGTGTTGCGAATGGAGATCGTGCTTCCTTGTCCCAGCCACTCTCCTTTTTCTGCTCTGCAGGCTTGCTTGTGGAATCTGCACGGTCCATCTTCGCATGCTCCTTGAAAACCTGCTCTAGGGTTTCCTTGTAGTCCCCTGCTATGTTGAGATAGTTCATGATGTAGCGTGTCAGGGGGTGCACTGCGCCACCGGGAACGGCAGATTTCGCGGTCTCCGATTTAATCTGGTTCTCCAGGTCGCAGAAGATGTAGATGGATGCCTCGCCGAGTCTGGACTTGGCAAGGGACATCTCTGTCTTCATCTCCTCCACGGACTCTTCTGGAAAGAGTCGGTCCACGCAGGGAATCACCTCGCAGAGGCTCTCGTACATGTCCAGGAGCTTGAAGAGCTTCTCTCCGGCTCGCTTCGTCATGGCGGCGCCCTCCGCGAAGTTGAGAAGCTGAATCACCACGCCGCGGGAGAGGCTGCTGAAGAGTCCCGCCGCCACGCTGTGGTTCTCTGAGAACACGGCCTCGGTCAGCTTCCGCTCGCCGGGGAAGTACACTGTCGCGCACTGCTTGAGCGTGTTGATCCAGGCGGGGATCATGTCCCTGGCCAGAGTCTCCCACGGCACCTTCGTCACCATCTCGTCGATGCTGATTCTCTCTAGCCCTAGCTTCTGGTTAATCTCCTCGAAGGCGTTCCTCCGCGAGATGATATACACCTGGCAGCACTCCGATTCGTAGCCGCCGGATAACATCTCTCTGGCGATCTTACTTAGGCTGGCAATCGTCTCCTCCGAGTACCCCGGGAAATTCGTGTCATGTTCATTACCTTGTTGTTCTTGCACCACCTCTTGTTGTTCCGATGCCGCCATGTGTTGTTTTCCTTTGGTATCGACGCTGTTCTGATTATTCCCTCCGGGATCCAATTCGGTTGGGATTCTGGATTCTTCCATCAGAAACCGGAAGTCCTCCTCCAAATACGTCATCAAACGCTGGTGGATTGAGGTAATGCGGTTCATCATCGAAACCTGTGCACCGCTGATCTTCTCCGGTTCGTGATCAGGATAATTATCAGTCACCAATGTCATCAATTTTGAAAACCGATTCGCGCTGTCCAACAACCACGAATCTTCCTCCGACACCTCGCCCCATTTCGGTTTACCTTCACCTGCGTCGTATTTCATTATCTTCTCTTCCACCAGATCCAAGTACCTTTCAGTGAAGTCAGGAATCTCAAAATTCTGCGCATTTCCTTCGTTGTTTAGACTCCTCACGAATTTGTCAGTCTCTTGAGCAAATTTCTCGAGACTTGGCGGAGTAGACGCGGCGGATTCTTCTTTCTTCTGTTCCTCCTCCGCCTGACCACGCGACGTCGAGGACGACGGTTCCGCTTGGGCGGCGGCACCGTCATGTTTAGCATCGGGAGGAGGCAGCGAGTCACCGGCGTTGTTAGCGCCAGAATTGTTTGCAAGGTCATTATTCTCCATGATGAAGGTAGTTAGTTACGGAGATGACGGTTATGTTTTCCTCCTCGGCGAAAGAGGTAAGGGAGAAAAGGTGTTTACAAGTGACAAATGCGAATGCTGAGGAGAATCATACGTTTGTTGTCTTTTGGTTTTAAAAAAAAAAAATATAATAATTGAATAATTGTTTCTGTCCTTTTATTGTGAGGGTGAGTGGTTGACCGTTGACGTTACTTGTTTTTTTCCCCTACGTCGTTTCGTTTGTGCGTCTCACTAACTTCGGTTCGTTGAATTGATAGCGATGGGTAGTGAGAGGGAAAAAGAGAGATGAACCTTTGCGCTTTTATTATTGCCTTGTTTGTCGGAGGCGGTGCGTAATGCGCGCCACTCACACCAATGAGCGGGTTCGGATCTCAATAATAAGATGCGGGTATGGGTCGGATCCAAACCCGATAAATCTCGATGCTACGCGTTATGCCAAATAAAGAGCGATTGAGATTTGTGACAACACTTCAGATCCGGCTTAACAGGGAGCTGAGTTAGCTGAGCTTGATAACTTCTAAACAAAAAAGAAAAATCGAAATTGAAGTGAGAAAGATAGAGATAGAGTGAGAATGAGATATGGCGGAGGTAGAAAGAGGCGAATGCTGTTGCAACCGTTTCTGGTTTTGTGTGCGACGGTGACCGGTGTGGGATTGTTGATGCTGGCGCTGAGGCCGTTGGATCCTCCAATCACTGTCGATTTTCCGAGGGATTTCGAGCTCGGAGATTCGAACAGCTCGAGCTTCCATGGCGGCGGCACGGGCTTCGTCAGAGAGAAACCGTGCGCGACGGTGGAGGACATGGGGAAGGATTTCGAAAATGGTGTTTTTGGGAAGCAAACGCTGAGAGTGAGGAGAATTATCGAGGACCACTTCGTCCTGAACGGTGCTTCCTTCTTCTGCGCTTGATTTACCATTTCTGCGTTTAATAGCATGAAAAACGTGCAGTGACTGTTTCTTTGAGTTTCTCTGTTATGAGGAGCGAATATTAATTATTTTGAAGTTTCTCTTTTAAGGCGTGGATGATTTAAATGAATATCAGGCGTGCTTGTGGGTACTTGGTAATGTTGTCTCCAAGTTTCTGTTGTTTGTTTTGATTGAAGGTTAAAGGAATGCTTTCATTTTAACATAACTTGTTTAAGAAAGGGTCTCTTGTATGACGACAATTTATGGATAGTTTTGATACTTCATAGTTTTTGTGTCTGTGATTATAGTTTGCCATTTTGGGTTTTAAGTAATTGTTCTGTTTTTTAATAAGCCGTTATTGTCAGTGTAGTTACACTTATATCTAATGTAACAAATGCATTATATTTCAGTAAAAAGTTATACAAACATTTCTAATGTTTTCAATCATCATACATCTAGTTTACTCTCGAGACTATTGCTCGGCTGTGAAAGTATACACTTGCTTGTTTATGGAGCATTCATGACTAGTGATTATCTAAGTTAATTTTTCACCTTTTAATTTTACATCCTTTTTTTTTTTTTTTTTTGAAAATAATTTAAAATTTTTATTTTTTTTTTTTTTTTTAGGTTTATTATATAAATTAATTTATATGTATCATTTTCTTTTTTTAAAATATTTTTTAAAAAAAAAAATATTTAAAATTTTATTATATATTT
>Ga0099825_1006829_pt1 | contig 14097 bp, 16 predicted proteins | sample SiratroredBW_FD_76838 | JGI IMG/M metagenome (GOLD analysis project Ga0099825, IMG submission 76838) | Root nodule microbial communities of legume samples collected from California, USA - Siratro red BW | ecosystem: Host-associated > Plants > Roots > Nodule | place: USA: California | collected... | reverse complement strand
ATGAAAGAAGGATTTTGGGTCAACTATCTCTTTTATTAATTATTGGTATAAGGACACATGACATTCTGGAATGGATGGGCCCAAACAGAGTGACCCCAACACTCTGAATGCAACCTGTTAGGAGTTTGGGTATATAAAAATACATTGATTCATTGGTTTAACGTGTAGGTGTCGAACTTTCTGCAAAAACTAAAAATAAGGAAACCAAAGAGTGTAAAAAATAAAGAAGATGGAAACTTACATACACATTGCAATAAAGAAAACACAAATAGCTACTCAAAATTTTCTCTCTCTCTATTTTTTTTAACAACAAAAACATAGCCTTATTCTTTATCAAACCTAAAATAGCTAGGATGACCTTAATTCAAACGAAGATCGAAACCTCAGAATCGCGAATGAACTAGAGATGAGGGAGGTACCGGAGATCCACCGCTGGTTGTCGTTGAAATGCTCAAACCCGTTCCTGCACTTCACCTTCTCCTCCTTCTCGAGCAGTACCACCTTAGTCTTCTCTTAGTGGGTGATGGCAAAGGAGGTTAATGTTGACGAGGTGGAATGTGAAGGGTGGTGGAGAAGAATTTTCTTGTTATAGGAAAGGTTAAGAAGGTTGGGATGAGGCTTCAAGTAAAGAGGAGGGCTTGGAAGATGTATGTGTGGATGAAGCGGACGCAAAAAGTGTGAAGGTGAGGTGCCTTTGTGTACCTAATAGCCTTTTTTTAAGGAGTGTGAGAGAGTGTAGGTGAGAGTATAGGAGCAAAAAGTGTGACTCAAGCAATAATAATGTCTTCCGCTGACTGCTCTTCGATCGCTCCTTTATACGCTGCTTGACCGCTCCAGCTGCTCCAATATCCACAGTCCCGGGAGGGGGTTCCTGCAGGCATTCTGACGCTCTAGTCAGTTTAGGGTAAAAGTGTGCATGGGATATAAGTTAGAGTTTAGAAGTACCTTATTAGTGGTGAATGAACTCATTTTTATATGTGTTAGAATGGGCCTCAGAGGTTCACGTGCATTGGGCCTGGGCTTAGAATAAGACCCAGTTTGTTATGATTTTATATGATTTAGTTAATATTTACTGTACTCACCTTGTACCTACCTAGCGAATCTTACAAACGGAATTTTCACGTGTCAGGTGGTTACTTAGCCTTGCTTGCTTATGCCAAATAGCGTAAGTTACCTTTCTTTGACTGGACGATTGGTTGACAAGTAGTCGGTTGGTCGGATGCCTACAAGGGTTGGTCAAGTATAGTAGATGTAATTGATTCCTGTATATGGTCTGTCGTATAGTACATAGGTCGGCCATATAGTATATAGGCCTCCCAAGTCCTTGAAGGCACTAAGTGGCCGAAAAGGATTTTAATGGTACGACCTTTTTCGGCCGTCTGAGAGTGGTTGCTAAGGTTTGACATCTTCCACCGACCTTCAAAAGATGCTTTAACGCGAATTCCCGTGCTTTTTCTAGGTTCGTGTGCTTCTCGTTTCTCGCGACAGATGTCACAGGTCACTAGATCTTAGTCGTTGAGGAGTGCTTGTTGTGCAGTTAGCGAGCAACCGTGTCATCTCTAGGTTTTGGCTATAAATAGGCCGTGACCCCTCAACATTTCACATCCTTGTCATCCATAAAGCCGAGAAGCTCCAACGAGTTTGCGGTTGTCCACTTCTGATTTCAGGGTAATCATGGCTTCCTTCTTTATACATTCTTATTCTACTTCCCAGTCTTCCGGTGGGCAAGATGCTTCCAAAGGCCATAAGGTTATGACTGATCAGGAGATTGGTCTAATCGGGGGGTCTTCCAGTAGTTCTAGTATCAGCAGCTCGACTAGTGAGTCCACCGAATCCGAGAGGGTGAGGTTAGAAGACCAAGTAGAAATGCCGGCTCCCAGTGGCAATACGGAGGATGTTGAGCAAACCAACCCTCCTGATAACGACTGGGTAGTGACTGACGTTAGGACTGCATACTCCAACTATAGGAGGGCCGCTTTGTTGGAGCTAGTGAAGGCCCTCCTAAAGTGTTGGTTTGATGAAGAAATTACTTGAAGGCACTAGATTCTAGGTTTGGGGTAGTTCTTACTTGGATTAGGTCTCTCATGCATTAGTTTGTGTCAATCTATCAATTGCTTGCATTGCTCTTACTCAAGCTTAAGTGAAAATATCATTTCAAAACAATTTAGAAAGTATAAGTGTTGCAGAGAAAATTCAACATGTTAAATTTCAAAAACAAACTGTTAAAGTTTTAATAGATTGGGCTAACACGTGTTTAAAAGCCTGCAGCGCGCCTTTTCTAACAGATTTTCAATTTCAAAAAGGTTTTTCACTCATTTTCAAAAGATTTCAAGAGAGTTTCTTTGAGAGAAAACCCATAGTGAGAACGGATTTCCATTGTTTTCCAAAAACTCATCATGATTTCTCACATTTGAAGAAGAGCAAAGTTTGGTCTTGATTGATTTGTGTGGCAGTTGCATTCTTGTGAATATAAGTGTTCTTCCTTGGTGCTTTTGGTTGTGTTTCGCTGCTGCATAAGTGAATATTCGAATTGAATTATGTTCTTGATTAGTTTCCTGGTTGGGCAGTGCTTAACAAGTGTGTTTAAGCATTGCAATTGGGAGAAACTTGTAATTGATTTGTTGTATTGTGGTGTTTGCATTCAAATCTGTAGTGGTGTACTGCATTTGCACTAATAGTGTGCATCTTGTGCGGTGGGGGCTGCACAAGGGGGTAGAAGAATTTCTTGTAGGGTTCAAGAAGGGGTCTTGAGTGTGATTTGATTGTAAACATTGATTGAATTAGTGGAAATCCTTGCAAGAGGTTGGAAGGGACTGGACGAAGCCCAAGTGGTTGGGTGAGCCAATAAAGAAACAATTGTGTGATCTTCTTCTCCCTTACTCTTTTAATTTTCATACTGCATTTGTGTCTATTTCAATTCTGCTATCAAGAACAACCTATTAAAATTGAAGAACAACCTGTTGAATTCTGGACAGATTCATAATACTCATTCTGGTTATGTTTTTAATTGGTTAAAATCAATTCTGACATATTGAAATTCAGGGTTTCTACTACAACAACTTATCTTGGCTTATTAGCTATATTGTCTTGTGTTCTTGAGCTTATTGGATTTGTCTTTGGATTGTAACTTGTCTTCAAATTTGGTGCACTGCTGTTTGATACTATAAAAATGGTTTACCTCAATTCTGATAATTCTTTGGATTGAAATTTGTTTCTAGTATTAAAGAATTACTTCAGTGATCACACAGTTTAGTTGTTTGATCTGTAATTGGGTAATTAGCTTTGTTGTAGTATAAATTTTATTGTTGGAAATTCTAAACTATTTTGCTGCAGTCTAATACTGTTGTAACATTGTTTTTGCTGGTTGTTCATTGTCAGTGCAGTATAAAGTGAAATTCTTTACTGTTGTTGGGTTTCCAAGGTTGCTGGTATCTTGTGTAATCTGGCTTGCATACTCTTTTTCCTTAATCTAGAAAATTACTTAGTTTACTGCTTTGATTAATCATTGGCTAATCGTATCAATTTGGTTTGAGGTAATTTTGGCTTTTGCAAAATTCGTTTTTAATCAAAAACTGGTTCTTTACAGTTCATATTGTACTGCTGCAGTACTGCATATTCAACAAGTTGAATTGTGTATTAACCTGTTAAATTCTTATACTTGTTAAAAATTGACTAAGTGCTGAAAAGGATTTTCAATTGATTGTTTTTAGATTCAACTTGTTAAAAACTTGTTTACAAAACTGTCTGAATTATTTTAACGTGTTGATTTGATTTTTAACAGACTGTTTTTACTGATTTTATACACTGAAATGTGTTTTTAACAAGTTGTTTGTGAATTCAACTTGTTGTTTTTGTGTGACACTCTCGTTGTAATCATAGTTTCAAAAAGGTCTCATTCAAACTTTCAAGTTTTAGAAAAGAGTAAATTGTTCAATTCACACCCCCCTCTTGAATATTGGTCATATTATTTTTCAACACGCTTCCGTTAGGGCCCTGCTTGATACGTAAGATATAGTTGAACCCTCTATTTCCGATGGTGCCTTTTCTTTGCATCGGTGTACGCTGTCCGACCTAGTATTTAACGGTCGGGGGACGTCACCAACTGATTTCTTCCACGTGTACACCCGCGTACTAAAAGATTCTTGCGTACTCATCCTGTTTAGTGACTTCTGCACAGGCATGCTACGTGTCTTGAACGTCGCCCCTACTCAACTCCACCCCAATAGCTGAGCATACGCTAAGGCCTTCGAAATTTTGTGTGCCGCTTTGGCCATTACTCCCACTATTGCCGTTTTTCTCCATCATTATCTAACCCGTCCGGGTAGCAAGATTGGGATGGCTATCCTTAATCAGCTAATCAAGAAATTGTTTATTCAAGCCTTATTCGTCTTCCTACAAACATTTTAAAGAAACCTTCATTAAGATATCCTGTAATAGTGAGGGTCGGGAATATATTTTTCATGGGAATGAGCCAAAATTCCCTCTGTACTAGACCAAATATCTTGTTCGGTTTGCATCTTGACCGCGGTTAGAATTATCGATAGAGGATATTTTGGTGTTTTTGGTTCTTGATAGCCTCCCCAGGGATATTCCTTCTTGAGAAATTCTCAACACCTATTGGTGTGAAGATCCGAACAATGCTGTGTTCGGTACGTTTTTCTTTTGTGTTTAGCTTTTCCTATATAAGACGTCTACTATCTTGGCTTTAATCTATGCAGACGTCATCGTCGCCCTGAATCCAAACATGAACAAAGTTTTTAAGAATGTCCTGCCATCAAGGTCATCTGCCAATGAAGGTCGGAAAGGTTCTCACTCCAGACCTTTACACTCCAAACCAACTGACAAGGGAAAAGGTGTCCAGGAGGAGGTGATACCCGAAAAGGTTGAACCTATTACTATTGTCGTACCGTCAACTATCCGGCTTCCTGTGGCACCACCCTCTGCCCTTTCTGAACCTCATGATAAGAAAAAGAAGTCCAAGTGTACGTCCGACCGATCATCCTCTTAGCGGTCGCCCAAGCACTTAAAAGAAGCTGGTACTGAGAAAGAAATGGCCTTCACCAACTTCTTAAACAAGAAATCTATGGTGGTCGACCATGTTATCCTGGAGATGAATGATTATTAAAAAAGACAGTTTGTTTTCTCCACCCATGTAGAATTGAGAAATGCACTCTTGGAGGTGAATGCCCGCGCTCTGCTATTAAGCTGGGCTGTGGGGGAAGAACTTCTGAAGGCCAAGGAAAAGTTGAAGGCGGAGCTGGCGAAAGCTACCTCTTCTATGAATTCTACATTGACTGCTAACAACCACTTGGGGTTAGAGAATGAGGCCGCCAAAGGGGAGATCTCGAATTTGAAGAAGATGGTGGAGAGTCTAAAAGCCGAGAATGATCTCCTGCAGGAAAAATGCCATGCTGCTCAGGAGAAGGAGAAAGCGGTCACCCACAGAGTGAACGTTCTAAGCGAGGATGTAGTTGACTTGGGCCAAAAGATGACAAAGCTGACCCTGGCACTAGAAGATGCACATTAGTGACCGTGATCTTAGCAAGAGACTCAGCTTCTATCCACTTGGTGAAGTAATCTACTACCACAACCAAAAACTGTCGCTGCCCGGTCGCTGGTGGGAAGGGTCCCACAATATCTATTCCCCATTTAGCAAAAGGCCAGGGAGTACTGATTGCTTCTAGATTGGTTGGCGGCTGGTGAATCAAAGGGTCATTTTCCTGACAACTCTTGCATCTCTTCACATATTCAGCACAGTCTTGGCGGACGGTCGGCCAATAGTATCCGGCTCGAATGACCCGGGTAGCTAAAGTTCTATGGCCATAATGCATCTCACAAACACCATTGTGAAATTCAGTCATCACATATTCAGATTGTTCTTTACCTACGCATTTAAAAGAGGAGTAGCTATGCCTCTTTTATATAAGTCTTCACCAATAAAGACATAGCAGGCAAATGTTTTTGCTAACGCTTTGTCTTATACAACTTCTCCCTACATTAAGGCTTTTAAGGCCTGGATGACAGGCGTGCACCAATCCTCGAGGGTTTCAACATTCATGCAATCTATTTCTGACACAGTCAGGCCACTAATGGTAAGCTGGATGACAGTGTCGAACCTTCCATTTCCCTTTCCTAACGCGAGTTTTGACAATCTATTCGCCCGTGCATTATTGCATCTAGGAATGTGCTGAACTTTTGCATTCTCGAAATGGGAGAGAAGGGTAGTTACCTTATGGTAATATTCTTTTAACAACGGATCTTTCACATGGTATGTACCGTTCAGCTGGCTGACCGTTAATTATGAGCCAGTTAGGCATCTCAATTGCCTGGCTCCTATGTCTTTGGCCAAGTTCATGCCGGCTATAATGGCCTCGTACTCGACCTGATTGTTAGATGCCTTGAAGTTGAAGTGTAACAATTGCTCGACTTTTATTTCAGTCGAGCTTTCTAACACAACTCCTGCCCCGCATTGTTTGTCGTTGGATGAGTCGTCAACATACAATGTCCACAAGATTTGTTGTTCTTGTACATGAAGCTCTGACGCAAAGTCAGCCAAACACTGAGCCTTGATAGGCCCTCTTGGTTCAAACATTAACCCAAATTCTGAGAGTTCGACCGACCAGGATATCATACGTCCTGCAAGCTCAAGTTTTAGGAGGATCTTCCCCACAGGATAGTCGGTTTTGACTGTGATGGGGTGGCTCTGAAAGTATGGCCTAAGTCTTCAGAAAACATAGACGACTGCCAGTGCAACATTTTCGATCAACTGATATCTAGTTTCGGCATCTTGCAGTGCTCTCCCTCCAAAGTAAACTAGTTTTTGGCCTTCTTACTGCACCAAGGCAGCACTGATGGTGCTCTCAGAAATTGAGATATATAAGAGGAGTTTACTTCCCGGAGCTGGTTTCTGTAGGATGGGGGTTGATGATACTGTTGCCTTTATTGCTTCAAAGGCTACCTGACATTTGCTGCTCCATTTGAACTTTTCGGCCTTCTTTAATGCCTTCACAATTGGCCTTGTTTTTTCTACTAACTTGGGCAGAAATTGAGATAGAGATGTCAACTTACCGAAAAGACTTTGTACTTCTTTTAAAGAAGTCAGACTTCTCATTGCCAAAATGGCCGAACACTTGTCGAAGTTGGTATCTATTCCTCTATGGGTCAGCATGAAACCCCAGAACTTTCCTCCTTCTACTCCAAGCACACACTTTGTTAGGTTCAGGCGCATGCCAAAACGACGAAGCTGTCTAAACACCTCCTTCAGGTTGGCAAGGTGCTGCTCAAACGCGTTAGACTTTACCACCATGTCATCTACATAGACTTTCATGTTCCAGCTGATTTGATTTTTGAATACACGGTCCATTAATCTTTGATATGTGGCTTCTGCATTTTTTAAACCGAAAGACATCACCTGATAACAATAGTTCGAAACTTCTATAATGAATGTTGTCTTCTCCACGTCTCGGTCATACATTGGGATTTGGTTGTATTTGAAAAATGCATCTAGAAAACTAAGCATCTTGTTGTCGGTCGCTCCGTCTACTAAGCTGTGTATACTGGGTAAAGGGTAATATGTGAAGGTCTAAATAATATGTGAAGAAACAAGAATGTTGATTTATGAATGACCACTTGTAGATCATCCATATAGTCTTGAAAATATTAGTGAAGAATTCTAGTTAGATAATGTGTAATTACGGAAGAGTCTCTTTCGTTTTATTGAACTGGATCAAATATTTCATACTTATTTCTTTCTTCTTTCTTCTGTTGTTGTTTTTAAGGTTTGGTAGAGTTATATGTTTGTAGGAAAGCAATTGCTTTTTCCATCCCATCAATTACTCCCTGCATCTTATTATTGAGATGAAAGCAAAAAAAAATGTCCCTTTGAATTAATATAAAAGGGGTTCTAGTTCCGGCAACCACTTAATTCTCTAGAGCTGACGTTGTTAGTCGTCGAAGGTAGTGTAGAGTTATCTTTAATACTTGATTTCCATCCCATTTAGTTCCCTTATTATTGTAAGTTTCTGAAATTTGATTTTTATTTGATTTGAGTTTAATTTAGGATAAATTTAGGTTAGATTTTGACCAAAAAGGTTTAATTTTTAATTAAGGATTGTTTGTTATTGTTGGATAGTTGAATTCTGGTAGTGTAGGGTGATCAATCTATAACGTAGTTGTACAGTTCCAAGTTCGTGGTGTTTTCATTTTGGTAAGGAGATTCCAAAAACTATATAGAATTCTCATTTTGGAGAAGTATTTGGTGGTGAAACATGTTTCTGAAAAATAAAAAAATCCAAAACTCAAATTGAACTTCTTCTGAAAAATATTCTAAAATTCATTTTTACATCCTTAAAATTCATTTTGCAACGTTAATTTCTAAAGTCATTGTTAAATTCCCAAACTTCATTCCAAAACGTTAGTTTTGGAAGTATTTTTATATCTCCAAACACAAAATTGGTATTTTAAAAATATGATGGGGTGTAAAAAAATAAATGAGAGGTGCAGTGCAATTATCATTCAGATTCCAAAAATGATACAGAATTTCCACTCTAGAGACGCATTTGATGGTGAAACATGTGCAATTATCATACAGGTTCCAAAAATTATACAGAATTTCCACTCTAGAGACGCATTTGATGGTGAAACATGTTTTTCAAAAAGGATTCCAGAACTCAAATTGAACTTTTGGAAAAATATTCCAAAATTAATTTTTACATCCTTAAATTCATTTTGAAAAGCAAAGTCATTTTTGAACTCCCAAACTTTATTCCAAAACGTTAATTTCAGAAGTGATTTTATATCTTTAAAAACAAAATTGGTATTTTAAAAATATGATGAGGTGTAGAAAACAAATGAGGGGTGGAGCGCAATTGCCTTGCAAGAAGTGATATACTAAGGTACTATTGTGTTCGGTTGTTCTTGCTGGATAATTCAAATCAATAATATTAAAAATATATTATTATTATTAAATATAAATAATAATAGTAAATATTAAAAGATATATTTAATAAAATTATTAATAAAACAATTATTTTTTAAAATAATAAAAATAATAATATTAAATAATATTAGTACAATTTATTACTAATAGAAAAAACACATACCGCCCTTGTATATCCCCTGTTTTAGGGTTTTGCGCGTTAACTCTTTCCTTCCTCTCTCGCTTTCGTCTTTTTCTCTTTTCCCTCTTTCTCTCGAGGAGTGGCATTTGGGTTGTGCAGTGTCATTCCACCTAAGGTCTCTTCTTCTTCTTCTTCCACCGCCAACCCCACCACCACGTATCTTCCTCTTTTGCTTTCTCTCGCAAAGCCACGTTTCAGGTCATCACTCATCTTCTTCCTTCTACTACTTTTACGAACTATATAATTTCTTATTTAGTTTTAACTTTTTTTTTTGTTTAATCGATGTTGATGTTGTTTTAACAGTAGAACTATATAACTTCTACTGCCTCACTGGGTCGCCAGTGCAGTCGCGCACGTCCCTAAGCTGTGTTCTAGGATTGGCTACTTCCCTCAAGGTCACATAGAGCGAGCCACGACCTCACCCTTGCTCCCAATGTCCAGCCCACCACTATCCTCGTCGACGAAACCGCAAACATGCCAAACCCCAGCAAGGTGCACTACCGTTTCCTCCTTGTAATCATGCTCTGCCACAAACCACAAACCCCTCACACCAACAAATTAGGCTAGCATTCACAAGAAGGTGTCCATGGCGTTCTCACCTCTACTGCGCACCTCTACCATGCCTCCACTGCACCCCACGCGTACTCATCATAGCCACCGCAGCAGCATTAGCAGCAAAATTGTCAAGAGAAAGTGTCTCGTGATGAACTCCGTTGTTGGCAAAAGCTGGTTGGGCAGCCGCCACCGCATATAGCACCCTCCTTGTTGTTGGTGGCTTCGTCTTAGCGTGGGATGTCACCCAGAACGCTCTGTGCATCCTCCAAGTCTATTCTTGGAACCACTTGGGCATCAAAATGAAGCAAGTAACCTCCTTTCACCGTCTTATGAGGACCGAAGGCAAGAAAATGCATGGAAAAAATGTATGTTGCAATGACAACATCTTTTTTTAGTCATTTTTGCACATTATGAGTATTTTTTAATGTGATTGCTAGAGAACCGCGGTGGTATGTTATACTTTCCATCGCGGTTGTACAACCGCAATCGTATCTTCAGTACTTTTTATCGCGGTTGCATCTATCGCGGTTCCGAAACTACGCTTATTAGCCTTATATAACCGCAATTAAATGTCTTTTTTCTACTAGTGAATATATTATTCTCTCTAAATACATAAGTAACTGGAAATCTCATAATAACACAAATCTACAAACAGTTACCTATAAGAGACTAATGAATGATACAAGTCAATTAAAAGCTTGACAAAGCCAAAATAAGGTAATCTGGAAATAACATAAATGTTTATCTAAGTCCTTTGATAGAAGACTTGAGATTGTTGTGGGATGAAGGTGTTGAGGTTTTTGATGCACATGAGAAGGCCAATTTCAATTTACGAGCAATGTTATTTTGCATGATTAATGATTTTCCAGCATATGGAAATTTAAGTGGTTATAGTGTCAAAGGACATCATGCTTGCCCGATATGTGAAGAGAACACAAGTTACCATCAGCTAAAATATGCGAGGAAGACATGTTACATTGGCCATCGAAAGCTTTTGAAACGTAACCACCCTTCTCGTAAGTTGAAGAAAGCTTTTAATGGTTGTCAGGAAGACATAACTACACCTCCACCCTTAATTGGAGAAGAAGTGTATAACCGAGTGAGCAACATCGAAATCAATTATGGAAAACTGTCAAGCATAGTGGTGTGAGAAACATATGGAAGAAGAAAGCAATATTCTTTGAACTTCCATATTGGTCAAAGTTAGATGTTAGACATTGTATAAATGTAATACATGTGGAAAAGAATGTTTGTGATAGTATAATTGGGACATTGCTAAATATTAAAGGAAAGACAAAGGATGAAATTAATGCTCATAAGGATCTGGTTGAGATGGGTGTTTGGTTTGAGTTACAGCCCCAATCTCATGGTAAACGAACGTACTTGCCACCAGCATGTCATACTTTGTCAAAATCTGAAACTATCAGTTTCTGTGGGTGTTTGCGAGGAGTTAAAGTACCACAAGGATACTCTTCAAATATCAAAAGCCTAATCTCAATGAAAGATTTCAAACTTACTGGCTTAAAATCTCATGATTGTCATGTTTTGATGCAAGACCTTATCCCAGTGGCTATTTGTAGAATTCTACCAAAAAGTATTAGACAAGTCATCGCTCGTCTTTGCCTATTCTTCAATGCTATTTGTAGGAAAGTAATTGATCCTACTAGGTTGGATGACTTTAGAAAATGAAGCTATCATTATCTTGTGTCAACTAGAGATATATTTTCCTCCTTCATTTTTTGATATCATGGTCCATTTAATTGTTCATCTGGTGAGAGAAATTAGAATATGTGGTCATGTGTTTTTACGATGGATGTACCCAATTGAGAGATACATGAAGATATTCAAAGGGTATGTGAAGAATCCATATTGACCAGAAACATCTATTGTTGAGAGATATATTGCAGAGGAGGCAATTGAGTTTTGTACCACATTTATGTCGAAAGTAGATGCTATAGTCGTACCGAAGTCGATGTATGAAAGAAGGCAAGAAGGCAAAGGCACATGAGGTGTGAGGATAGTTCAAAAAGATCAACAACAGGTACTCCAAGCACACTTGTATATTTTGAACAATACTGATGATGCTCTTCCTTACATAGATGAACACAAAATGTTGTTGAAGACAATGAAACCATGTGCAAATGAGAAGTGGTTATTGAATGAACATAACATGACATTTTTGAAATGGTTTAAACAAAAAATTCTTCAAAATGATTGTGATGTTGATGATTTGAAATGGTTAGAACAAGGACCTAACTTTGATGTCATAACATGGTCTGGGTATGATATTAACAAGTTCTCTTTTTACACAATTACTGAGGATCAGAAAAGTACAATGCAGAATAGTGGTGTCACCCTTGAGGCAGAAACCATGCATTTTGCTAGTTCAAAAGACAACAATCCTGTGATGGCTACAATAAGTTACTTTGGAGTAATTAAAGAAATCTAGGAAGTTGAAAATAATGGACGAGAAATTGAAAAGATTAAAAGAAACGTCAGGTTTAGATGAAGTCATTTCTCCTCCATCCCCTCCTAGTCGACATGAGAAATGGAAGTTGGCTAGCACTAAACCTGGAGGGAAGATGACATCACCAGAGACACTTGAGATTGCCCAACGCATTGTAAGTTAATAACAATTTACTAATGATATCTAATGTCTTATTAATATACAATGTTGACATATTGTATTATTTTTTCAGGATTCTCTGGTGGAGCAGAGCTCCCAGGGCAATTTTGTCAGTCAAGGATGACAAGATGTATTCACTACTGCTCTGGGCACTGAGGAACACCTCGGTCGTGTACAAACTGCTAGATATGGTGTGGGTGTGAGACAATATTTTGGTTCTACTCCACGGTCTAGCTCATCTCATAATGCATATATAAAGATGGAGATATCACGACTTAAAGATGAATTGACGTCTCAATTAGAAGAGAAATAGGAAGTGTATTGTTTGGTTGATTCAAATGTGGCATTTGTTGTTGTAGGTGAATATTTTGCATGGAGAAATCCTGAAGAGGAGGAGTGTAGAATTGTGGATGAACATTAGCAAGAATGTCTGAGTTTGAATCTTGTAAAGTTATATCGTGAATGCTTTTTCTCTTCCTCTGCGATGCCAGCATTTTCTTATGTTTGAAATATTTTTGGGCGTGACTAGCCAATTGAGACAGTGTTCCGGTTACAACAATTTCTTCTGAAATCTTTTTCCAATTTACTCCATACATTTCGAGGCCAACAAGAAACAACCTACGAAAAAAAAAACTTACAAAATCTTAATACCTAAACGTAAAGTTATAAATGAAAAACGAAAATAAATAAAACAATAAGATGTACTTGTGTTCTTGAACGCTCCAAGTCTTCCTCGGTTTGCGTTGTTTACGCGGTGCCACTGGAGAATCATTGTTTTGGTCTTTGGGGTTTGGTGAGTTGTTGGATAACTCGTCGCACCCGACTCAACATAAGCAATGTTTCTATTAAGTTTTGTGGGTAATTGAGTCAGACTCGACTCAACAGGAATGACATTTTCATTCACTTGTGTGGGAGGATAATCAAGAAAGTTTTCTTGAAGTAATGGTTGATATAGTATGTTGTTAAGTTCTCCTTGGTTGATTTCAAGCATTTAACCAAACATTTCATCATTCAATGCACTCTACCACCCATTTCCTCCAAAATTACTCATTATTTATATCTTCTTTGCAAATTTGATTAAAATTTGACTCTAGCAAAATGAAATTCTCTCCTTCTCTATTACCTTTATAAGATGAAGTTCTCTTTTTCTCTTGCTACTTTTATATGGTTCAACTAGGACTTATTTCTAAATATGATGATGGTCATGTATAATATATGATGCAAGCTCTTATAATAACTTTATTATTATTTGTAATATACTTAAATATATGATGCAATCTCTTATAACAACTTTATTATTATTTATAATATACTTAAATATATGATGTAATCTCTTCTAACAAATTTATTATTATTTGTAAATATACTTAAATATATGATGCAATCTTTTATAACAACTTTATTATTATTAATAATATACTTGATAACAAATTTTATTACGTTATAACATTAATCAAGTTTGCCATGCAATTAAGCTTTTAAGTTATTTACTATATTTTATTTTATATAATTAAAATCTATTATAAATATGAACAATTAACTTTAAAAAGTAATTATATTTAATTTAAAAAATATTAAAAATAATATATAATAAATATAAAAATTAAAAAATCCTAAAAATATTATTTTAATATATATATATATATATATATATATATATATATATATATATATATATATATATATTTTTTTTTTTTATATGGAGAGAGAACTATATAAAAAAAATTTTTTTATTTTTTTTAAAAATTTTAAAAAAATAAAATTTTATATTTTTTTTTTTTTATATTTTTATTTTTT
>Ga0099825_1006827_pt1 | contig 14098 bp, 2 predicted proteins | sample SiratroredBW_FD_76838 | JGI IMG/M metagenome (GOLD analysis project Ga0099825, IMG submission 76838) | Root nodule microbial communities of legume samples collected from California, USA - Siratro red BW | ecosystem: Host-associated > Plants > Roots > Nodule | place: USA: California | collected... | reverse complement strand
GTAAAAGCTAAAAGACATAAAATGATAGACCGTTTATTTATGTAAGAATGAAGCGAATAAATAGTTTTTAGAAAGCTAAAACAGATAAGTGAAGAAAATGTTTTAAAATATGAAGTGGCTCTTTTAAATAATTACATTACTTTGAAAAAAAATTTGATTATGTACAAAGTTTATAACTCTTACTTTTACGTAAAAATGACTCTTTTTTCATTCATTAATTTTTTTTTCTTTCTTTATTTAAAAAAGGTGAAGGCATGTTTATATTGGAAGTGGGGAAAAAAGTGAGAAGCCAAAATTAGATGGTGGTTGAAAGTATTATGTAGTTACTGACCGCGTAGAAGATGGTGAAAACCTCTCCACCAGATTGGAAAATCCAAGCCTGAGCATCTCTTTCAACGATGAGAGCAATGACTAAGAATTGGATGAGGCCAAAGAAACATGTATAGGAAGTGACAGAGAGGCGAGCAGGGTACTTCTTGAGTACAGGTGCTTGCAACACAAGCCAACCAGACCATGACAAGCAGTGTCCTATGAGGTAGAGGCACCCGAGGGTCCAGTTCTTGCCCTTTGCATCTCCCAGTGAGAGTGAGCCAAAGTCAATTACTGGACTAGCGTTCAGTGGTGGAGTTGGGCTATATATGGTTGGACCCTTGTACAAGGTAATCACCGATGCCCCAGCCACACAGAATATGGTTCCTGCAACCTTCGCTATCCCATCCTTTCGGTTCAGCCGAACTTGCTCTATCCTGAAAATACAATATCATCTCATATACCTATGCACACGGAGATTTAGCCTTAGGCATGCATATTATATATTACTGCAACCATGAGTGTGTGTGTATGATGGTGGTGCAACAACTGATTAAGGGCTTGCCTGAGTATGGCTGCCATGAGAAATGTAATGGCTGGGACAGAGTTTTGTATCGCCGATGCAAAGGTTGGGGATGTGTTATCCAAACCAAGCAAGTAGAAACCTTGGTTGGCAGTAATCCTGTGTGATGCAAAAAAAGTATTGATTAGTATTAATTAAGGATCACCCAGGTGCTCAATTCCTTCTACACTTTTTTGTTTTTCTTAAAAACAAAACAAACAGTGATATATGTATTGTTTTCCTTGCCATCTTTTTTTCTTTTTCAGAGACCTAATTAATTGGACGTGATCTGAAAATTTAACATACCCGACAAGCGCGAGAACAAAGAACTGTAAGAGGAAGTTTAAAGTAATGGCAGGCCTCTCCTTCCTGGACAAAAGAAGAAACAAACTGCTGCTGAGAGAGACAGATGATGGTAACTGGAAAGATTTGCAGAATTTTTATATATACAATATGGGATTAATTAATTGGTTTGTTTTGTTATGTCATGTTATAGAGGAGGTAGCAGTAACCAACTTTTCCAAGAAGTAGGCAAAAGGAAGGAGCAGGAAAAAAGCAATAACGTTGCGGTAGACTGGGAAAACAAGTTTGCTAATGCCCATGTTAAGGGCAGCTCTGGAGACCACATGGAAGCCGGCGTAGCCAAACTGCAGGGCCAACATGGCCGCATGCAGCTGAACCCGTTCCGGAACGGAGCACCACATTCTGGTGGAAGAGGAGGCTGAGCCAGAATCAGCCATTGAAAGAGAGTCAAACGAAAAAGAAGTAATATATCTGAAGTAATAATTGAGGCCTAGCTAGGTGCTAGCTTGTAAAAGAAAGGGAGGGAAGTGGTGAAGAGGAGAAGGAAGAGTTAGGATATAAATATAGCGAGGAAAGAAGTAGAGTGTAGAAGCAATGCCCTAGGTATGACCCACAGTCACCCTAAAAAGGCGTCACGTCAACTGTTCTTAGCCTTCAAATGTTTTTGTTTGTCGCCCACATTCTTTGCTCTATTCCACCCTCCTTCGCTGACAAGACAACCCTCACCGCACTTGCTTTCAAATTAAACATAAAATTCAAAAGGAGGAAAAGAAGAGTGATCAGGGTGTCAGGTCAGATATGTGTGTTTGAGCGAGCCAGAAATTATGAGAAAGAGAAACTGAAGTGAAAGAGATTAGCATGTAAGAAATTAAAATGGTTGGGGTTTGTTTGACACCATGCCAATAATGATGATTGTTGGTTGAGGAATGGCTGAGCCGCCATTGATAGATAGCGCGCACGAGTGGAGTGGTGGATGCCCCATGCGTTGTTCTCATCCCCATGAAAGCCTAGAAACCCCACCACCCTCCCCCACCCTGCAACCCCTTTTTCCCTATTCAATAATAACTTATTACAGGGTGTATAAGTGTTTGCATTTTATTATATACCATGACTGGTCTAAAGTAAACTACAGTTTTGTGCTAACTTCTTTTTCCTGGTACTGCCATTATAAAATTCACGAAGCCGTACCATGTGTATAAATATATGCAGAAATATTTTGCAGCTACTTCCTCCACTATACTGAAAAGGAAGATAATGAAGTGTTCCCACTCCCAAAGCTTGCATAATATGCGGATTGGTTGTTGAAATGATCCCCTTAGCTTTAACAGACATAATGCCGTCCCTCCCAGCCCTTTTAAAATCGCACCACCCTCCAAAAATTATGAGGGGAGGAAATTAACCCTAGATATAGCTTATTTCTCACATATTATTTGTTCTTCTTTTAAACAATGACATATTAATTGCACTTGGTTAAATTTATGAAATCATGAATGAGATGCATTAACTAGAAAATAAAACACAGATAATTTAACATATTTAATTTAAGTAAACATTTTATTGTTTTTATTATTGTTTTTTTAATTTTACCACTCAAATTTATCTTTTACGTATTTGAATTTAGTAAATTATGTCAAACCTTTCCATCTCTAACAGAATACTAAGGTCTCACTGTATAAAATAAAAACAAAAACCTTAATGCATCATTTTCTTCTCGAATTTTATAAAATGTGATTTTAATTTCATTTTAACTTTTTTTTCTATAACTCTCCGTGACTTTTTTTAAAAATTTAATGGGTAAGTAAAATTTATGAAAAAATGAAAAATTTTATTATAAAATATGTGAATAATAAAATTTAATTAAAAAATATTAGTGATAGAATGTATAATTAAACACTTATACCATTATTATAATTAACAGTAAATGGTATATTAAAAGCAAAAGTGTGTTAAATTAATTGAATTTATTGATGTAGACGTGGGTGTATCCTTTGACCTGAGAGGTGAGGCGATTTGAAGTTTTTAGAACATAAAATAAAGAGAGTGATTGTAAGGGTATGGTGACAGGCATGCTGTAGTACTAATTGCATTATATGACAAAAGGTGAGGGTGGATCAAATTAAGAGCAAGACTGATACTGCCTCTGACCCAGCCTGCATGGAACGGTCGCATACCACCCTGACCAACCCAGTTGGGGTCTTAATTGCGTTTCCACCAACTTCTTCTCCTTTTCACTCGAATCACTACGCACCTTCCACTTCAACTTCATATCTTTTTCTGCACCACAGAATCTTCATCTCACCATTCCTTCCACTCCTCTTTCGTTGCCTCCAAACTACATGTAAAGTTGCTTTTACTACTGACATACTAGTAGGTGGAATGAGTAGTATATTACATGTATTCAACTCAGTAATTATATGTACTATATATTACACAACAACTGAATCTCAACAATTTCAAAATAATATTTATTATAAAAACAAAACAAACTATCTAACTAATTCTATGTGTCTACACCTCTATCATGTATAATATCATGTAATACAGTAGCTTACAGCCGACAATACACTTTTTTGGAAGATAAACATTACAATATAATGATTATAAGAAGCATAATGAGATGCTTTAAAATGGAATCGAGACTTCGTTAATCTTCATAAAAATAAGCTAGGAAGTATAGATATGGATAAGGATACGTTGAAAATGTTTTCTCAGATCGTGGGTTACAATCAAATAAAAATTCCTTTTACACTAATTGGAATACTGTGGGAGAAAAAAAAAAACAATAGTTTTGGCAGCCTACCTTAGTAAAGTGAGAAGTAAATTGGCTAAGTGAGATAGAAGGTAGTTGTCCTTTGCAGGTCGAATATATGTCATGAAGTTTATCATCAAATTAATCCCACTATACTATTTTTTTATGCTACTAATACGCTAAGAGTAAAGAAAAATACAAAGAAATTTCTTCTGAAGTTGGGTTTAGAGGGTAAAATAATTGTGTGGGTGAAGTGGGAATTAGTACAAAAGAAATGATGACGAAGGTATAGGAATTAAGAATATAGAAAAATTTAATACAACTTTAGTAGCAAAATGAAAATAGAAATTATGTGTTGATAGTCCAAAACTATGGAAGAAGGTTCTAGAGTCAAAGTATAATTTATGAAGAACGTTGAATGTTGGTAGAAACACAAAGTATGAATGTGGAAAAATATACTAAATATGTGTGAGAAAAGATAAAAAGATGATTGATTCCATACATGTAAATGAAAGATAGATTTTTTAATATTAGGATAAACTTCTCGAAAGATTAATGGTTAAGAGAAACATCAGTGATGTATACATACCTTATATTATTCAACATCTTTAATAACAAATTGAAAACAATAATTATCACTTATCACTTAAACAATAATTCATCACTTAACATTATACCATAAGCTTTCATAAATTCAAGCTATCATATCTTTCTTATAAAACTTATTCTACCTTACAAATATCAAAATGCTAAGTTAACAAAGAACAATGTGTATACTACAAAAAAAAAAGTTTATATCTCTTTAATAGTATATTTTGACAACATAATATTCTATTTAGCTTTATAACTTATATTTATATATACATATATATATATATATATATATATATATATATATATATATAATTTTAATAAAAATAAAGAATAAACATCAACCAAATATTTACAGAAATTTTATTCCTTATCCATTTCGTTTTTTAACAATCAAATTCACCCTCACGTAACTAATGTATTCTTACAGCAAATTATATTCTGTCGTTTACCTAATAATGTACTTGCCTTCCTATCGTGTTTTCACTTTATAAAAAATACCTTGAAACTCTTAATATTTTGAAAAAGGTTTATCAAAATATATTTTTTCTAAAAGGTAAATTTTGAAACTTCAATGTCGCTTTTTCTGGCCTTGGGGAGCGATACTCAGAAATGATGCATGTAACTTGTTGAAAGGATTGACACCGTGCACGCACATAAAAAAGGTATAACTTGCAAGGACCGTTGATTTATAAAGAGTGACGCCAACACTACATGTGCATAGGGTAGTACAAGTGGCAAACTAAAGAAGCACACAGTTGTGGTCCAAACCTGTGTAATTTTTTTTCCTTTTTAATTATTAATCAACCAAAAGAGAAAGGGTTGAATTAACCATATATATTATCATAAATATAATTAACTTCTAAATTTAGGATTAAAGCCACAAAGGCAAGAAATTTTTGTAAACAACTGAATATGGTAAAAATGGTAACTGTAGTTTATTACTTCACGCCTATATCAAAAAAAAAAAAAAAAAAACTGGATACTTTAAACATGGAAACTATAGTTTAATTTTTTATCACGAATGTGGTGATCGAATTAAATACTAAAAAAAAATTATAAGACTCAAAATATGTTGAGAAAGTTGCAACATTAAATGAATATTTTAAAATTTATTTTTTCTATTTATTCTATTTATAAGATATTAAAAAATTAAAATTAAATAAAATATTTAAAAAATAATAATATTTCATCATTATAAAGTTGATTTTTATAATGAAAATTTTATAATTTTCACTAAAATTATAATTGCTGATTAGGTTTGAGCAATATAAACTCAAATATCTTCTTTTATTACTCTCTTTCTCTCAGTTATTGTGGTTTTACCATTTAAAATATTATTTTTTCTAATTTATTCTCAAATTAAGTATTCTTTCCATCTTAATCAAAGTAATATATTTAAGTCTTTTATAGAGTAAAAAGTAGGATTGATATTCCCAACAGCAGTTGCAATTCACTCATCAACTTGCACAATTAACTGCAGTGTGAAACAATCATAGTTAAGTACTGACACTAAGTAATTAAAAATAATAAATTAATTGGTTTATTATTATCTTTTGGTTCTTAATTTTTAAATTTTTTTATTTTAGTTCCTATACAATATTTCTTAGTATTTTTGGTTCTTAATTTATTTGTCCGCAATGATATACTCTTTTTTATCAAGTAACAATTAAACAGTAAAAGAAAAAATCGAAATTACATTGGCCAAAATATATAAACAACTTTAATCCAATGAATTATAATTTTAGTATGAGGGCATAACTACGTATAATTTTTTTTTATTAAATTACATTTTTAATCTCTTGTTTATTCAAACTAGTTAATAATGTCAAATTCCTTGATACTATTTCAAAAAATACCCATTCTACATTAACTTTTTAGAATTTCTACATTGATTTTAGAATTTATTAGAATAAAAATAGTTATAAAAATTATTTTTTACATTTGTTTTTACTAATTTAAAATGTGAATTTTAAATATATTATTATAATAACCAATTTAAATCTATTATTTAAAAAAATAAAAAAAGTGACTTTTTAAAACCCATTGTTAAAATGAAAAATTTAAAAAATTAATTAAAATGTATTCATAACATGTCACCAAAGCCTATAAATTACAATTATTCATGTTTTAGACTAACTTTCCTGATATAATAAACATTTATAAATTGAATACATTTAGATATAAATTCAAAGCATCTCTAATAAACAATTGCCAACTCATAAGCTTACAAAATTAAGCTAAAATACATAATGTTCCAAGCTACGACTTTATAATCAATCTAGTAGGATATCAACGAGACCTCATATTTGCCATTAGGATGTGTAAAAGTCAAAAGCGTGTCAATGAGATCGACCTCCTGAGTTATCTTTCTGCCATTGGCTTAAGTAGAACGGTGCGAAAATAGCTTAACAATGCTAAGACCTTGCTCCTCATGGAGAAGATATTTTTCCTGCAGAATTTATCAAAGCAATGTTTGCGTTAAAGAATAAGACAGCTTTAATGGTTGGTGTTTTCTTACACTGAATTTCAGCCATGCGATTCCATGAAATGCCTTTATTTTCTAGAATTCGTTGAAGTGAACACTTGACAATATTGGTAAGTTTCTTCTTGTCACGATATTAATCCAACGAACCTGCAAATCAATTTCTGGAACTGCACATACAAATACAACCCACCCCAGCTCAATTATTAAGTCCAATTGTAAAATTCTATAATCTCCTTTTTGAAAGGTAGAAATTACCCATCCCAGTAGAACATCAACATGGTTTATTTCTTATAGTTAACGTCTGGGAAACAACCATATAGTTCAAGTCACAAAATATTCCACTTCATTGATGAGTATATATACATATCTAGCCAGGCTTAAAGTCTTTCTATAGTGGAATATTACTGTAAGATATAAGAAATAAAATAATCAAATAATTCGTAAAACTCCTTACATCGTCAACGCTTAACAAAAGAATATTTTTCTTTACAAAACACATGGTAGATGAAACTTGAGTTACCAACCAAGTTAGAGATTTCATATCTTCTTCTCAGTAATTTTATCTAGTTGAAAAGAAAAACAAATATCATTAAACCAAAAAATGTCACAAAAATGGAGAAGAAAAAAAAATCGATCAATATACATTATTACGTGAGGAAAGTATAATTGATATCAAGAGTTAATGTATTAAATCTTATCAAGCAAATTTTAATTAAAGGGTCACAATCATTCACAGTAAAATCATTACTAGAATATTTTAAATTTTGTGCGATTTAATGTTTGATGAAACGTTTAAAAGATACTTGAAAATATGTTATAATTCCGAATTTTCAAACTTAAAAAAAAATCCCACTTGTAGTAATGAAAAGGGGATAATATCAACTATAACAAGAGCAAGATTTACGGGATACAATAGCGCCCTAACCCATACTTCCTGCAATAGTAATCTGATAAAGAAACAAAGACAATAAGGAATTTGATTTATGACCGAGAGAATAAGATTAATAACAACAATATCGTCCAAGAAGATGAATTATAATTCTAACCCTGCAGACCATAAACTACCCAGTTTCAAAGATTAAACAGAAAATGAAGCGCATTCATCAGCCTCACACATACACATTGAATGAGAAATTGCAGAGAAGCAAAAGAAAAGGAGATGACTACCCGGCATAAAACCTTCCAGTGAAAACGACCGTGTTCAATTTTAGTAAAAATTCGCATAACCGAAAACAGTGGGCTTAGGGTTAGGGAACATAGCATGCATGTAGTAAAGCTATCAAGAGGCGATAATTGAAGCGTTAACGACGACGGCAAGAACCTCACCACGCAACACGGCGAGACCGAGAAGGTAATGAAGCCAAAGACGGAAGCACGACGAAGGCAAGGCATTGGATAATTTACGAGAAGGTGGTTCGATTTTGGTAGAAATTTACACATATGGGTAAATTTTAAGTAAATTATGCTTGAAATAACTACTTTGAAAAAAAAAATCGTGCGATTTCCGCTTGAATTAATTTTCTTAAGCTAAAACCATGCTTCAAAGTCCTTTTTTTAAAAAAAATTATCTTAATTTTTTAAAATGTTTTTTTGTCAAAGTCACTAATGGGATGACGATTTTAATTTTTCTTAATTATTTTTGAAGAAGTCGCACGTACGACCTTTTTTATTAATTATTTTTCATTTTTAATTTAAATGTTTTTTTTTTATTTAGTGAAGAAGAAGTGGTACATCAATATACGATTTCTTCAAAACTAACTAAAATTTTGAAGCCATCCCCTACTTAGGCAAAAATATTTTAAAAAATTACAATAATTCAAAGAATATGCTTTAAAGTACAATTTTAATATGAAAAAAATTGTTTCAAACAAAAGTCACGCTTGAAAGTATGATTTTTTTTTTATTATTATTTCAAAGTCATGTTCCGAGCATAATTTACCTAAAAATTATTTATATTAGTAAATTTTTACAAAAATTGCACCGTTATGATAAATGAAACAAGTCATGAAAAGGATTTGGAATAAATCTTTCCTACTCATGTAATCTTTGAACAATTTTATCCTTTAATAAATAAATAAAAAACTATTTATATCATCGTTATATAAAAAGGTATAAATATTTTGTAACTTCCTTAGTGTTATTTTTTAATTAAGTAATTTACTATTTAATAAATAAAATACAATTTATTTATTTATTTAATAAAATAAATATTTTTTATTTCAAAATAATTAAGTAATTTTTATAATAAAATTTGATATTATTTAGTATAATAAGAATGTAAATGCATATACATATGCGTGTAAAAGTATTTGTTTACGCTCTTATATATAATTAAAATTTAAAATATAGTTATACACACACATTAATACTTATGCAAATATAATGGTTGCATCATTATTAAGATTTTGTTTTACATGATAAATTCTTTTTCAAATTATTGTATATATAAAATAATTTTATTTTATGAATAAAATCGTTTTTTTTTTCTAATAACTACATGCAACTTATGCATAAATTAAAAATTTAAATTTAAATAAATTATATAAAAGTTTTTTCTCGAAATTAGCTTATACGAAAGTTAATTTCAATTTATAGATAAATTCATTTTTTCTTATTTTTCTCTAAAAGGACTAAAACTATAAAAAAAAAAAAAATAGAGACCAAAAACGTTAAAAAAAAATTATATAGGCTAGAAGCCGTTTTTCTTAAAAAGTTTACAAAATAAATATATTTAACCTTAAACTGTTTCCAAAAAATTTCTGAGTTTGGAATTAGTTAAATGAAAATCTATATATGAAAATAATTTAATTCCTTAATTCTTCTTTAATCTTGTATAACTTTGAATCAATACAAAATTAAATTAAAGTTTGAATTAGCATAGATAAACTCCGATAAATTCCTATTTAAACCCTTTTAATCAAACCCATAGTTAAATCTCTTAAATCCAATCATTCAAATTAAACTCAATTATTCATCAAAATACACCATCAATAAATTGTATTCCAAAAGGATATCAATTGTGGTAATCTTTCCCAAATCTAATTCTGCTTGTCAATTTTTCAATCATAAACGGAATTCAAAGTCAATTTACTGATGACCAATTAAATAAACATAAAAGCGAAGAAAATGGCTAAATAATCATGAAATCAACTTGATAAAAAGTTAACAAACCTAATTAAAAAAAATAAAATTAACACCACCTTTGAAAAAGACGTAAAGACGATAGATATAATGATTTCTTTTAATCATATGTTGTTCAATTTATTTATTTTTAAATCACACTTGAACACAATACCTTAACGATAAACTAACGGTAATTATCTACACCAATACTACCTGTTGGATAATGTGAAGGTGGAAATATGGGAGAGATATTCATCAACTGATTATTAAAAATTGATACCACCCTTCTCACATATATATTATTTAATTTACTCATTTTTATATAATATCATACTCTAACTGACACTTAGAACATAAAAAAGGAAACAAGTTGAAAAAAAAAATAAGAAGAAGTCTGGAAAAGAATGCTACAGAGCACATTAACACTCTTATTCCTCTATACTGGTCAATTTTTTAATCTATCAAAAGAATTATTGTCCTTTCTTTTATCATTCTAAATTCAGATCTTAAAGCTAGCAAATCTGGTCGCCCTAATTTTATTTATGTTTTTCATTTTGTGAAATTATTGGACCACCGGTCAGGTCCCCCTTCATTAAAAATAACAAAAGAATAAAATTAACACATATCTAATGTAAAATTTAAAAAAACCTATATAGATAGAAAATAAACTCTTAATTTCACCAAACCCTTGATTTACCACGTACATTTATTGTCATTTATTATCATTATTTATTTAAAATTCTAATAAAATCCCTGCTAAAATTGAACCGAGAAATTCAGAAACAATAAATTTGTTAAGCACGTCATTCATTTCCATTCTTTCTTCAAAATATCTTTTCAAAATTTTAAAAATAAGATCAAATTATTTTCTTTTTTATTTTTTTACCCAGTGTGTAATTTTCAATTTCTTAAGACCCATAGTTCTTTGTAAAAAAAATTCTTAGTTTCTTAATTAAAATTGTACTATGTAAAGCATGTGAACTTTTCCTCTTCAAACTCTAATTTCACGGGTCGTGTTGGTAACAACATTTGTTAAATATTTAAAACGATTTTTTTATTGAAAATCAAATAAGAATCCATTAAAAATTAATTAAAAAACTTATTTTTACAAATTTAATTAAAAAAACCCTTTTAATTCCTTAACGAACACTTCTAAACATTTATGTCCCCTTATTTATAATTGTTTTTTATTGCTGATAAAAAAACTTCTAAACGTTTATCCAATTAATTTCACATGTTATAAAAATTTCAATATATTTACAATTTTCAAACTTTTAAAAATATTTTATATTTTAAACATAGTTAAAACCCGTAAGCTACTCCCCTAAAAACCAAAACTCTCAGGCTACAACAAGTAAAGAAATTAAGTATTGTAAAAATAAAAAATATCAGAGAATCTTGTTTAACATTTAAAATACAATAAAATCGAAAGGGATAAAAATAGAATTAAAATAATAAATAATGAAAAATTAATCAAGATTAACTGAGTTTGGAGATGATGGTTTAGTTTATGGGAAGTTAATAATGAAAGAGATGGTGTGCATATGCATGCCGCCCATTAAGTGAAAATACAGCATCATTAGAAGGAAATAATAATGTCGCAGGAAGCACACACAATGTCCATTGACTGTAAATAGCATGGATATGGTGGTTGGTTTGGGAAGTTTTGATGAGAGAATGGTAAACAGCGATCATTAAAAGCTTGAAAAAAAAAAAAACAGGGAATCAAAAATGGAATAAAATCGATTGCAAGTTGAATTCATGAGAGGGACGCTATTCCTCACCATGCCCTGGTCTGCCCCAACATGCATGATGTTGAAAGCTTTGAACCAAACTTCATCAATGTGCTTTCCACGGTTCCATTCATTGCTGAGTTCCCACTGATTAGCTCGTGCACTTTTTTCGGTCATGTTGGTCACTTACGTTTAGTCATCTTCCATATGGGGATTTTTTTTTTTTAGTGGCAGTTCTTCTGTTCTGATGGGGATTACTATATCTCATTTGCATGCAAAGTGTTGCCTCTTGGTTCCTCTACTTCCTTACTATTACCTACCTACCTACACTACATGCTTTTTGATTGGGACTACACATTAATCAATCACACACTCATATACCTCACCTAGGGTTTAAGCTATCTCCCACACTTCTTTAGTGTAATGTATAATTTAACAATTTTCAGTGTTTTTTACCTCCATACTAAAACTAATCTGAGTTCTTAATTAATTTTTAATGGACTCCATAAAATATTTTATCTTAACATTTGTTTCCTTTTTATCTCTTGTCCATTGTTTTATGGAAAAAAAATGACCTTTTTTATACAAGAATATGATGAATCTGAGTTTATCTCTTTTTGGAATAGTTAAATGAAGTAATTAAAAAGATATATCAGAATGAGCCAATCTATTTTACAAATAAATTATAATTTTTCATTCTGTCCGATGTTAGGTAGACCAACAGACCATTTTCGTTGTATTTTAAAAAAATTAAAAATAAAACGAATTTAAATAAAAAATATATATTTTTTAAATTTAAGTTATATTAACGAAATAAATTTTAATTTGATATATAAATCACAATATATAGGTGTTTTTTAAAATTAATATTATTTTTATTCTTAAAAATATATATTATTGTATAAAACTGATAGCAGATCCTCAACCCATTTAACTGATTTTTTTTTTAACTTAAAAATGACCGGTTTTTGCAAAATTTTAGTGCCCGTCGGTGGAACCAAACTTACTTTGAGAGTTTTCTTCCCTCCCTAAACTGCACTTTGATTCTAAAAGCTTCCTTCAAAAAGTGCATTGAAGATGTCCTACTTCTACAATGAAAATGAATATTACCTACATGGGATATGTATATATTATTTGTAAAAATCAGCGATGACAAATTCACATGATGTTTGTTGATTTATGAAAGAAGTGGCACAAACATTGAACCTTAATTTGTAGGTGCATAATAGAGATTTGAAAGAGAATGCTGAGCAGAAGAACCTAAAAGGAAGCCTCAATTGTAATTTGTTGCTAGCAAAGGTAAGTCCTGTGTCAACCACATTGATCCCAATGATATTTGATACGTGAGAATTATTTTGCTTTGCAATAGATAGAACATTTTAGTCTACGAAAATAATGCATATTCGTTCATTGGTGCATGACCCACTCTGTGGGGATAGCCAAAAGTTTAACTGTTAGCTTTGGAAATTCTAACAACCAAAGATAGTTGAAAGCTACCCTTTAGAACTTGAAATAAACTAAATTATTTCCGTAAACAAAATATATACTTTGGTTAGTTCATGTAGACGTTTTTGCAAAGAATATTCCATTGTATATATACTCAAAATGCAACAACATAATTTATATGAATTATTACATTATTTAATAACTTTTAATTGAATTATTTATCCTCAAAATTATTATCTTTAACTTTGATCATATTTACTAAAATTTTACTAATTTAAAAGTATTTGATACATCTTGTATATACATAAAAGTTACGGTAATATATTCTTTTAAGAAGATATCCGAATCTCAACATTTTGTTATTTTAAATTAAAAGACCAAATATGATATATGTACATGCGTTTTAGCATAATCATTTTTAACTTACATTAACTTTTCTTAAACCTCTGCAAGAGAGTGTGGACGAAGACATGTTAATATATATATATATATATATATCTTCATTATAAAATTAAATATGTATGAATGATTTATTTCTAGTTGATATAAGATTTTCAACACACTTCTCTTATATCAAGATTTTTCAACTTATATACGAGACTATTTACTTAAAGGTGACTCTATAGGCTTAACAATCTTACTAGGATATGGTCTGATATTATCTTAAAAAATGAATTTAAAATTCAATTTATCCTTACAAATTACAAAACCAGTTTATAAGATGAGAATTGTCCTTACTTATATATCATGAATTAACTTTATATAACATAAATTAATATTATTTTTAGTTAATT
>Ga0099825_1006818_pt1 | contig 14117 bp, 7 predicted proteins | sample SiratroredBW_FD_76838 | JGI IMG/M metagenome (GOLD analysis project Ga0099825, IMG submission 76838) | Root nodule microbial communities of legume samples collected from California, USA - Siratro red BW | ecosystem: Host-associated > Plants > Roots > Nodule | place: USA: California | collected... | reverse complement strand
TTTTTTTTTTTTTTTTTTTTTTTTTTTTTTAAAGTTTTGAATAGCCTAATTTAAATTTTCTAGTTGTCATATTCGTATATTTTTATATAAAATTAAAAATTATAATATATATCACATTGAATAACTTATAAGTATATAAAATAAGACTAAGTTAAAAAGATAAAACCTGATTGTCAAGACAATAAACTTGATCGTAGAGTTTCAATTCTCCTATTATCTTTCGATCATGTCCTTTGGTATGTCTTTAAATATAATTTGTAACTTCTAAATTCTCTTCCTTGAATCTACACAAATTAATTTAAGATTAATTAAATAATAATGAAAAATAAAAAAATTGGGATCAATTGATCTATCTCATAATATTTTTACCTAATATTGATGTACTTAAAAGGAGCAAAAGTGAATATAAACTTTTCTTCAATCAATCTATTGCTCCAAGTCTCCAAATAAAGACATGCACATAAATGCTTAGTAAGAATGATAATGCTTAGTAAGAATGATGAAATATGAAATGAAAGAAATTTAAAATTCGAAACAAGTTGGAAATAATATTATGGAAGGAATAAAAAGACAGAGGAAGAAAGAAAGGAGATAAGTGAACAAATAAGGAGAGAAGTGAAAGAGTTAGACAGTGATAGGACATATAATGAGAGATTATATTAATAGGTTGAAATAGGGAAGAGATAAATAGAAAGTTTTGATAAATAAGATTGCTTTACTGTTCAATTTTTTAAAAAATATTATTAATTTATTATGAGAAAGTTTCAAAAATATTATTTATTAAATAATATTTATAGTACCAATATAAATTTAAAGTCTAACATTTATAGCATCAATGTAAATTTAGAGTCAGTTAAAATATTTAAATTTTTAATTGAAATTTTATTAGTATAATTTTAAAATTAAATATTTTTTATTTTATAATAATATGAGTATTAAATTTTTTTGATTGAAATTTTATTAGTATAATTTTAAAATTAAATATTTTTTTATTTTATAATAATATGAGTATTAAATTTTTTTGAGGCCTTTTAGGTCTAAAGTATATTAAATGTTTTTCAGGCCTTTAAAATTTTGAGGCCTAAAACAGTTGCTTTACCTGTTTAGACTTTAAGCCACGTCTCACTTAATACATGTTTAACTTAGTGCTACATTTAACTTTTTACTTTCCTAACAAATTAAATTTTCCTATAAGAACTCATGGTAATTGCAAGGGTTATTTCCAATCTTTATAAAAGACTAGTTGAATCTACGACAGGTGAATCTTTAAGGACAAATGTCACGTGACAAAAACACACGAACTTAGTTTTAGTGATGTTGGGCAATGAAAACTATGGAAGGGGTGAAATAAAGAAATTGAAGAAAGGAAGCATGAACCACCACAACAAAAGAGTAGCTATGACCACGAAAAATCAAATGACTCATCAAGATTAGAGTTTGAAATACCAACATAAACACATAGCATGAAATGACGATCATGAAATGTGAATAAGATTATATTTCCAAAAAGATAATTTATTGTTTGAAAAAAAAATACATAAGAGAGTTTAAAATTAGAAGAAAAAAAATCTAAATTTTGAAACAATTATAAAAAAAAAAACAAAAGTAAAGATGCATAATACTACTATGATAATTTTAAACTGACGTAATAAAATTGATATTTATTACAAAAATATCACACCACCGCTTTCTATTATAAGTAGACTACATCCATCATTTATATTACATGTTTCCGTAATATAAATATGTAATATAAGTTGTTATATGTTTATAGTTATTTTTTGGTGTTACATTATGTACTTAAAATGTATAAAAATAGTAAGTTTAGAATTAATTTTAGTTAAAACATTAAAGCAATCAATAATGCATGGAAATAATTATTTATTTCCAATAAATTTACAATTATTTCATATAGTAAAATGGAAAAAAAGTTTGAATGCTAAATAACTCTTAATATAAAATATTACTAAAATTTGATATATTTAAATTATAAACATAAATAGTTTCAAGTTCTTATAAAATTAAGATAGTTGATTCCCATCATTTGTTTTCATCTTTATTATTTTGAAATGATTGTTTTCTTAAGAAATGTGTAAAATCTGGTTATAATCCTCCTAAAAAAAATTCTTTTGACTTTCATCACTTTAAGTTTCTTTTTATCATTGATTTTAGTCTCTAAGATAAATAAATAACATTGTATTACCATATTAGTCTTGGTTATTTAAAATAGTTATTTAATCTTTTGCTCAATATATAAAAAATAATAATTAGTTAATGTCATATAATAATAGGAATAAAAGGTAATGATTTTCAGGCATAAAATAAATATTTTTTTTACAAAAATCAAATCAAAATTGATCCAATTTACTAAGATTAAAATACATTTAAATGACAATATTTAGATATAATCTTTATCCAAAATATAAATTACTTCGCGCTAGTTTATATATAGAAAAAGAACAAGGTTTTGTAGGTTTCATTTTCATTCTGAGAAGGAAAAGATAAAACATTCTATTAAATTTTCATAATATAAAAAATGGAAAAGGTTAAGATAAATGATGTATTTAGACAAAAAATTTCACAAATATTTATATAAAAAATAAATAGTCATCTAAATAAACGAAAATTATTTCATACAATATTAATTTGTAGAAGGTTACCCAAATAGTTTTTTCAATTCTTTACTTTTTATTCATACAAAAACTAATTTTAATTCAAAGAAAAATATTTGTTCTTTTTTGTTTTATAAGTGTTTATAGACTTTTTTTTTTTTTACCAGAATAAAAATTTATTTAGTTTCAAACTTAATTAAAGTCGTGAAAACAAGTCGAATTTATAGAGCAACTACTATCATATGGGTTTAGGTTGGGTGGAGTTAGAAGAATGAAAAAGAATTAAACTAACTCATTAATACATCCAAATAAAAAGAAAATTTTCTTCTAATTATAAATATAATATTTAACTAAAATTTTGATTCTTTAATTTAATATGTATTGTGTGAAACTTAGAACTTTCGGAGTTGATAAACAAAATTAACATCAAAACTTAAAATTTTGGAACTAATAAACATGGAATAATAACTTAATGTATCATTTTTAATTGATTTAGGCATTACATATTTTTAAATTGAATATTAAGTAAATGGAGTAAACCAATTTATAAGGTTAAGTAAAAGTGTGTCGAAATATGAAGATTTGATAGCTAAGGTTGAAACTAAACAAAAACAGCTGAACATCGAAAGATCCAATCAAACACAAGATTCAGAGGATATTCTCAAGACCAATGCCGTTATCCAACTGCCAACTATCTTATTAAATTCTATTTTCTTTCTTTATCAAATCTAAATTCCAAGAACTCACTAACAGCTCTTCAAATTCTTATCCAAATTCATCTTATCTTTATCCATAAAATCCAAATTCATAAAATTAAAATGAAAAACATGATGAAAAATATGAAACAAAATAAATAATTCGATCAACATTATTTGCACATAATTAACTTGTAATGGAATCATGTATTTTATATATTAAATAATTAAAATTAGAATTTGTAGAATAAAATATTGAAGTGTTGTTGGGTGTAGGTGATGACTTGTCCTTGTAGTAACCACAACACGAGGATGAAGATTATTGTGTATTTTATAACGTAGTGCTTATCTTCTCGGTTTTTCCAAGTTCAAACCTACCCCTTTTGGAAGGACACGCGTCACTTTGCTAAGTAACATTGATAGTTACCTTTGTTGACTACTTCACCAAAATCCAATCCTCAATAAAAAAACCATTTTCAAAACATTATTTAAAGATAAATAAACAATTTTATACAAAATATTATTGACAATGTAACCATCTTTCTTTCAATAATAATTGCATCAAACACTTACTTTTTGGTCAAATTTATATTTAAACGCAACTTTGTAGGTTAAAAGTTATAGTTTATATTAAAATACAGCTTCTTTTAGTGTATTAATCCAAACCTTATAATTCAATTATTATTTAGTCATTGAACCAACTTGTGACTTTAATATTAAATATTAAGCTGATCATGCAGGGTAAAAACTTTTAATATTCGATCCAATAAATATAATATTATTTTATTTTTAATCAATATTTTAATAATTGATGTCAAGTTTCCATATTTGAAAAAATTCAATTAATATCAGTAAAATTAAATGATTTATCAATTAGTGTGCAGATTATTATTTTTATTTATTTTAAACTTTTTATAAAATGAAAAATGAAAAAAATTATAATTTTATGCTATAAGGTAAACTTATTAAAAAAAAGTATTTTTTTTCTTATTCAGCCTATATATTCATGTATAGAATTAGAAGATGAATGAAATAGAAAGAAAAATCAGTTATTTATTTATCAATGCACCCCAAAGCATTTTTTCATCCACCTTATGATATATATTTATTTTTGGATTATATGTTTTTGAGGTTAAAAGAAAACCATTTTTTTTCATTTGTTAAAAAAAATGGTGCGATCAATAATGTAGAGAAATGATACGTAGGAAATCTAGTTCTCGGATCAAAGTATAAAAATTTGACTTTGTTCTTGAATCATTTTTTATCGCATTCAAACATAGCATGGTCTAACTTCTAAAACGAAAATTTCAAACTCGGGAATAATATAAAATTCCAATGGAACACGCAACGCAACGAATATGAGTTCTACTAAGTTTATCTTAAAAAGAGAAAGAAAAGAATGAATTTTTTTTCTTCGTGTATATTTTTCTGATTATGGTTTTGGAAAAGCTCCATTGGAATACTCCATGTACTTTAGTATGTGCCAAACCAACGTAAAGAAAATTATAGCATTGAGTGAACCAAGTTATTGGTCTTTCTCTCTTTCTTTTTCTTTCTCAATGATTTGTTGTTTTCTTTGGATAGTGAACACGTATATCTCAGTCTCAATCTTATATCATATCCATCTTTTCAAAAGAATTTGTGTACTTGTTGATTTTTCCAATTTTTCATTTGCAATAGAAGTTGCTATCATATGCTTTTAATATGCGTTTTTTTAATCCTTGTAATTTCATGAATACAAAGTTTTATTCTCTATAAAAGTTCAATTACACTGTCTCTTATTTCTTTAAGTTAAGCAATTTTTATAATCTTTCATTCGATTGCTAACAAAAAAGATGTTAATATGTATATATAAAAAGTGGGAAGTTTTGCAGTTAAATTATGCTATTCATATTCTGCATAAATAAATATATATTAGTAATGAAATTATATATTAATTATTAACTCTAATTGCTTAATTTTATAAAACTAAAAAAATCAAAACTGTGATTAAATTTGTATAGGACTTAAATTACATTATGAGGAACTAAATATGGATTTAATTTTTTAAAATATATTATTAATTTATATTTGATTTTTTTTGCTTTTGTATTTTCTAATCAAAATATTCTCGATCAACCGGTAAAATATAATCTCTTCTGAATGGAAAAGCTATTGGTATAAATTTTTTGATAAATATTTTTTTCTTAAATATATTTCTGTCTCTGAAATATTGTCGTATCTTAAATATATTTCTTAAAAACATATTTTGAAGAGACTACAACAAAATAACAAAGACCTAGCAATTTTTCTTTATAAGAATTCAAAGTCATGGGAAAATTTCTCAGAAACTAAAAGTAAGATACATCTATATTCTATAGACAAAAAATTCCAACAACGTTTTTTTAAGAATTTTGTAATTAGTATGAAGAGTACTGCCTAATTAGTACGATGGTTTTCAGTACGAATAATGCACGAAATCATGTGGTTTTATTATAATGGACAAATATATATATTATATAACAGTTTTGGTAAAATTTAAGCGCAGCTTTTACTTACAGTTTTTGTCCATGAATTTGAGTAACAAAATTTGTATGATAGAACATATTTTCCGAGAAAATAGGATATTCTAGTTTGAGTGTCACAGACACAGACACTTGAAGTATGCTAAAAGAAAAAGAAATACCAAAATTTCTCCAAGAAACGTGCTAAATAAATAGCATTTCTTTTTCATTGTTGCGTTGCAAATAAAACTTGTACAAAATGCAGTTACATGCAAACCAATTTTCCATGCAACAAGGAAGTCTCTATAAAGAAACAAAACCAAATCTTTAAAAATAAAGTTCCAAAAAGCAAATAATAAGCAAAAGAGACCATTTAAAAAGAAAAATAAAGTTTCATCATTTTCCCACTTTTATTTGCTTGTTTGAATGAACATCATTCAAATAGTGACATGTTAATAATCCATGAATTCAGAACTCTGCGTTCTGACATCACTATTATGTGTATATATGTGTATATACGCCATATGTTCCAATAATATCCACTCACAGAATGAAAGGCAACCCAATTAATGTGGATAAAGGAGTGCTGGTGTTATATCTAAAAGAAAATGAAAAAGTTAGTGAACTTTGTGTTGGTATAAACAAATATTGTATAGAAATTATGCAGTAAAAAGAAAAAAAAAGTCTTTTGATTTAATAAAACATGTAGATCTTGATTTGATATAGATTGAAAGAAATATAGTTTTTGCATTCAAGTGTCTTAATATACACTCTTAGGGTAGTTTTAATACTAAAGAATGTGACTATAGAAATTTGAGAAATTTATAAATGATATATTATTAAATAAAGAAGGAATCTGGTGGGTAAGGTGACGCATGCACTAAGGTGTAGAAAAGTCGCCTTAGGAACCAATCAAAGCCATGCAGCAGCACAACAGAAACGACAAGAAATTAAGGATAAAAGGGGCATCCACTTCATTGCAAACATTTCAAACACCTTGATTTCTCTGCAACCCCTTGCTTTCAAGTTTCTTTCTTTCCCTTCTCTTTGGTCCCGGAATTAGCAAAGAACTATTTTCCGTAGTTTCCCATTCAAACTTGGTTTTCACTCTACTGAATGGAGGGCAGAACAAGCTCTGTGCTCCCACCTGGCTTCAGGTTTCACCCCACTGATGAGGAACTAATCGTGTACTACCTTTGTAACCAAGCCACATCAAAACCATGCCCTGCATCAATCATTCCAGAAGTGGATATCTATAAGTTTGATCCATGGGAATTACCTGGTACATGTGTTAACACATACTAAAACATCCCTTGAGAATATCTAAACCTTTGTTATGCTGCCTATGTTTGACCATGTTGTAATAATATGTGCATGTGCATGTTTCTCTTGTTCTTACATGTCAAATTCTTGTGAAATACAGAGAAAACAGACTTTGGAGAAAATGAATGGTACTTTTTTAGCCCAAGAGAGAGGAAGTACCCAAATGGGGTGAGGCCTAATAGAGCAACTGTGTCTGGGTATTGGAAGGCCACTGGTACTGACAAGGCAATCTATAGTGGCTCTAAGCATATTGGGGTGAAGAAAGCTTTGGTGTTTTACAAGGGTAAGCCACCAAAGGGTCTCAAGACAGATTGGATTATGCATGAGTACAGATTAATAGGATCAAGAAGACAAACCAATAGACAAATTGGATCCATGAGGGTAAGCTTTTGCCTTATTAATTATGTATATAAATATTGAATATTTTATAAGCTTTAACTGTTTGAAATCACTCTATAGGCTGCTATTTTATTTTTGTTGACCTTACCTTTGTACTTGGATATGTCATCAGCTAGATGACTGGGTCTTGTGTAGGATCTACAAGAAGAAGAACATGGGAAAATCATTGGAGGCAAAAGAGGACTACCCTATGGCACAAATCAATCTTACACCACCAAATAGTGGCACTGAACAAGAAGTGGTGAAATTTCCAAGGACAAGTTCCCTTACTCATCTTTTGGATATGGATTACTTGGGTCCAATATCACACATACTATCTGATGCATCATACACTTCAACCTTTGATTTTCAACTTAACACTGCCAATAGTGGAATAGACCCTTTCATAAAACCACAACCACTTGAAATTCCTAATAACCTTTATGCAGCAGATTCAGGGAAGTACCAAGTGAGACAGAACAGCACCATCAACCCCACCATATTTGTGAACCATGTCTATGATCAGAGAGGATAATACCAAAACTGAAAAAAAAAAATGAAATTGGATTATTTGGATCATGACGATAGGCGTCACCAATTAAATAATCCTGAAGATTCTTTGTAGAAATCCATATATATTACATCACCCAATGGATTTTCAGTGATATCCAATCAGATCATAGCTCCCACAGAAATTGTATATATCTATATATACTCTTTGTATGAAATACCATTAACACTTATTTCAACACTTGTTATATTATTAAGTGAAATTGCATACTCGACCCATTAATTAAGTGTGATCAAGATTATTTTTTGGGACTTAGAATGATAAAATAACCCTATTATTGATAACTTTTAACTTTATGTTAATGGAATTACATTCAATATTCTGATTCAGATCAAACCTGATGCTTAGATCATGCTTAGGTAGCATTTGAAGCCAAATACGGTTGAGCCACCCGTTTCCATCGCTCGCACACATCATCACAATGATTATTTATTTTGACAATGGATACACACAATTGGGCATTGGAAAATTATGTACTGTGAGTCAATAATTGAAACAGAAAGGAGAGTTTTCAAATGAATTGTTAATTCAATTCGTGATTGGTGGCACCCTGTGTTGCTTATCCAAATTGATAACGGCGTTGTTGATAGAATTGGATATGACGTGTTGAGAAGGTTGGCATGTGCATGCGCTATTTATATAATATAACAATAACATGTGGCTGAGGATCACACCTTTTATAAAAGTACAAATTCTTGTGTTTGTTTTGTCAGGAAATTGTTAGTTAATGTAAAGTAGTACAAGTTAAACAAACTAATCATTTGAACAAGTCGTGTGTGCGTGTTATGTGTCTCTAAATTCATATTCATATAAGTTTCAAATATATATTTTAATTTGGTTGATTGTGAGCATTCTGGGATGTTTGGTCTGAGACACGAAATTGATGAGATGAAGCATTTATTTGGACATGTAAATCCATTAGCAGTTCAAGGTTGTGACATAATGTTGCTCTAATGATAAAATTAATATGATGAACTATGTTATTACAATGCATATGTACCAGTACAATGCATACATATATGATCATTTATTAATTTTTAGCTTCTGTTCTCCCACTATTTGTGGGAGATTATCTAACTTTTACAGATACACCAACCTAAAATAGTTTTTTCTTAATTTCTTGCCATTCATTGATGTTAGCTTCAACTTTTGCTTGTACTTTTGAATGAAATCATGGATATGGCTCATAACCAAATAAAGTCTGGAGAACCTACATAAAACAAGTAGCCTTAGAGGCAGACATATATAAATGAATATATTCAAGCAATGAACTAATGCTAAGGAAAGGTAGAAAACCATGCACGAGGGAACTAATATTAAGAATTTGAAATATGAAATTATAAGGGCAATACCTCTAGCAATACAAAGAAAGGACCCATTACAAAGGCCTGAATGAGGTTATCCAATAGAGCAGGTGCTCTTTTCTGTAAATAAAATATCTTAGTTATGTCAATATAAGAAATGTTTAAGTCAGAGATTGAGTTATTATAACAACAGCTGACCTCAAATACTCCGTGACCAATAAACAACTGTGTCCAACATACTAGTTGAACCACCAGAACAACCTAGACATGATCAAAGAGCAAAAACTGAGAAATGTTATGTTGATAATGTTTTTGTATGCAGGAAGAAAATGTTTTTACTATTTGCATGTGACAACATGGTGTTCAGCATGGTTATATCTAGCCAAAAAAAATAAGAAGCATAGCTACCCTTTTTGGAATAGGATTGAGAATGAGAAAGGTAGGAACAATTGCAACAACAAAAAAAATTCTACCAGCATTCTCTTTTTAACCCATTTCCAAATGAACAAAAGAGAGAAACTACAACATGGATGGACTGAGAAAAAGTCGGTTATGTCCAACTGGACATTTTTCTAAATACACAATCAAAGGGCTGAGTTCGTAATGAAGGAAATAATGCAATGTTCAGGAAATGGTTGTATCATGAACTGTGACATATGAAGTGACATCATGCATGATATAGTTTGTCACAAAAGAAACTTAAGCATAAAACAATATAATATCTGATTACTAATAACTAAAATATCTAGAACTTAGGTGGGTTAGGTTTTTCTAATGGTGTGGACTGTGGAGGAATAAAGATACTCTGCTATCTTCAGCCTAAACAGAAGAAAAAGGGAAAAACAATGAAATTGCAACCAGAACCACTCCTAGAATCTTCCTAGAACTAGGAATACAACTGGGGGGAAAAGAACAATTAAGCACCCTAAAAAGAAAGGAAGAATAAAAGTGAGCAGAAAACATGATCGAGGCCAAAACAGACTGTTAACTTATAAAACAGAGAAAATACAAAGGAAAAGTCTACATCTTATTCATGATAAATGAGCCTTTAAATGAGCAATACAATTAAAAAAAACTATAATCAAACACATAATAGACTCCTAAAAACATGATAACAATATGATAAGACTTAAATACTTAAAATACTAGGTAACAAAAAGCTGAGTACTCCTAATTACACTTCCTTGTAATCCACACCGAATTCTTGTTTATAGTCCTTAATTAGCCACTTTGTGCTTCTAAATCTCACCATTCTCCTTCAAAACTGTCTATCATATCACTTCACGCCTGTTGTTTTGTACCCTTTTGGAAGCTCAGTAAGCTCCCAAGTGTCATTGCGTTCGATTGCTACAATTTCTTCTTCCATAGTTTTGCACCATTTTGGTTCCTTGGCCGTATCATGAAAGCTCATTGGATCACAATCTAAAAAAAAAGCTTAATGATTTAACATTTTTCGGGAGTTCATAATCAACCACCCAGTGTGGTCTTCTTCGATTTGGTTGTGGCCAATAGATTGAACTTTCAGCATGTATAAAGGTTTCTTCACAAATTTCTAGTCGTTGCTCATTCGTTGAAGGATGATCACCTTTCACGTTGCTATCGAAGTATGTTAGAATGTATTGCTTAGCTAAATCTGTTGGAGCGTGTTGCTCAACTCCATCCTATGACTAGTTTGCATCTTGATGAAAGACTACACGATGACTTATAACAATTTTCTGGTTTTGTACAATTTATAAGTTTTTGACTCGTGACTAGTACTAAAAAACTATGAAGCATGGATACAGACATCGACACGGATACAGACATGTGGATACTGCTAAAATAAAAATTATAAAACAAGGAATATGACAATATATATATATATATATATATATATTTATTTATTTATTAAAATATACTAATATAGTTTATAACGTGAAAAAATAAAAATGAGAATCTTTTATGAAAAAGGTTTAACAAAATATATAACTTTTACATTTCATCCTTATTGAAAAATACAATTTCTAATTCGGATTCATCAAGAGATAAGCTGAAAATTTCAAGAATTCTATTGTCATCAAGTGAAAAGTCATCTCCTACCATATTCCACATTTAGTTTTCTTTTTTTTGTATTTTGAGGAATTTCTTGAAAGAAGAAGAAGATTACTATGGACATATACTAGATCTTCCGACCTTTTAGGTGTCATCTTATTCCTTTTCAAAGGATGTATAAAAGAGTAGGTACTCCAATTCATTTCACAACAAGAATAACATGGTGGTTGTCTAAATAACTTAAGAGTTATCTTCTGAAGTGTTAGTACATGAGCTCAATGAACAATCCATCATGTTTTTGTATTCATTTTATCTCTATCTCTTAAAGAGTTAACATCGACAATACTATTTATAATTTAGTGTACATGTTGTACTTAAAAATTTTATAACAAAAGAGAAAAATAGTTAAAACTTTTTTATTTTCTAAAATCAACCACATTACTTTTTTTATAAAATCTAATTATATTTTATTACAGTATTCCCTCAAATTGGGAGAATAGATGCTTATGATTCCCAAATTGCAGATGAAATGATTGAATAGAGTAGAAAGAATAACTTGTATGAATATATGAGATTTTTGATGCTTGTTTTTCACATTAATAAAGTGAAGGGTTGCTTTTGAACTAGGACACAATACTTGATTTGACAAACTTCTAAAAACTAGGGGAATCACTATGAATTTTTTTGTTTATGTTTAAACAACTACCTCATTTTGCATCAAAAATATACTAAAAAGATAAAATTTGTTGAGAAAAAAACATTGACTTGGAATGGGCTTCAAGTACTATAACAAGTGATGGATTGCATTTAAATGTGTGTCAAATGAATTCTTCATGTCTGCCTTAGAAATGGTCAAGTACATAATTCTTCCAATTAATCTTATATATACAAAGGCATCCTCAATAAGGTTATCATCATTGTAGTTAATTTTTAAAATGGAAAGAAAGTAGTGTCATCAAGAAAAGATAAAATATATTTTCTCTAACTCAAGGAAATATCCTTGTTGGATCTGACAATTTCCAAGCCTAAGAAATATTGAAGATAACCAATGATCTTTTGTTTGAACGAGAGATTTAATTGATTGTAGGTTGTTTAACGCATAAAGAAGTAAGGTCTTCTAGGATGATGTCATCCATGTAAACAAACAAATAGTGTTTGCCTCCATGTAAAGGAATTAAATACTAAGTGTCATTATCTTTCAAAGCATTAATCTCGAGTCATAACACATCTCAATTTAGGATAGGGAGTTGTTTGATGATAGAATTGAGACTTATAAGTAATGAAAATTTAATTGAGACTTATAAGTAATAAAAATTTGATTGATAAATGTTTTGTATTTTAGATTGAGTTTGTCTAGAGAATAACAATTTTGAATGGGATAAGGATATGATGTGATAAAACACACATAGTATGATAAATAAAATAGTTTTTTAGACACTATGTGTGATCTCTAAGTAGAGGCTTTAAGTCTATCCACACTAGACATTGATGTTTTAGATAGACATTGATGTTTTAGATGCACATCTGGAGCTCATTATATTAATGAACAATAGAAGTATCTATATCTACAGGCAAATGATCAGTGATAAGAAGCAAAGGGATTGCATATTATCAATAAAGGAAGAAATATATCTAAAAGAAGTTACTTCCTTGAAAGGAAAAATTGTTTCACGAAAGTGAACATCCCTTGAAATAAAACATTGTTTGATCTCTAGACTTTAAAATTTGTATTCTCTGTAATAGCCAACAAAAATTAATAGAATGAGCAAAGAATAATTTTTGTTTTTGGAGAAGGGAAAAATTGTTGCAAAAGTCAAAAGTCCAACAACTTTTAATGACTAATAATTAGGTTTGGATGCATATAAAAATTGATAAAAGTAAAGTCTATTGTAATACTAGAGAGAGAATATTGTTGATAAAGCATACAGTAGTGAAACATCTAACCTGGAATTGGACTAGCAACATGGATTAAAAAATAATGTCCCAGTCACGTTCGAAAGATGATTAGTTTCTCTCTAATTATTGAGTTTTGTTAAGATCTCTCCACATATAAAAGTAGATGTAGAATGTCTTATGTTGCTAGAAAATTCGTAGAGCAAGTTGTTTTTTTGCATTGTCAGAATGGATTGAATAACAAAAATGTTTTATTAATGTTTTATTAGTGACATATTTATAAGATTGAAAATATTATAAGAAATGAACTAATAAGTAATGACACCTAATGGTTTAACTACCTTTAAGCAAATGATTAATAGAGATAGAAAAAGAAAATCAAATCATTAAAAAAAAAGACTAGTATCTGAAGAGATATAGATATAGTTATACTACTAAGAGGAATAGACCACCAGACAATAGAATTTTATCATGACATCGATGAAAGAAAACCAATACATTATAAATATATATGAATACGAAAATAATTGATTGAATTAAATATATCCGAGAGAAAATAATATATAATTACAATTTCTAAACAAACTAAAAATTAAAAAGCAAAATAATTGATTATATATAATGTATTTAATATCTAATTATATTTAATTCTATTACTTCTTATAATACATAATCATTTATAGATGAAAACGTAAGGAAATCTGAAAAAAAAAAAAAAAAAAAAAAAAAAAAAAAACAAATTAAACATATTTACATTACTTTTTGAAAAAAAAAAACATAAGTTCATTTATATTTGACGAAAGAAATTTAGTATTTTCTTCATTTTA
>Ga0099825_1006817_pt1 | contig 14118 bp, 5 predicted proteins | sample SiratroredBW_FD_76838 | JGI IMG/M metagenome (GOLD analysis project Ga0099825, IMG submission 76838) | Root nodule microbial communities of legume samples collected from California, USA - Siratro red BW | ecosystem: Host-associated > Plants > Roots > Nodule | place: USA: California | collected... | reverse complement strand
TCAGAAATTCTATTGTTTTCTCATTTCCTTCTCTATTTTACTGGTGTGAAATTCTTTGGTTCCTAACAGTTCCTCTTACATCAAGGTTCGTGATCAATGGTTGTTCCATGCAGCTTATCAAAGTCAACATTAAAAATTTTAAGCAACCCATAGAACAGGATCAAGCAATAACTACTTCAGACAAAGCCTTACTTATTCATTTCCAAGTCTATAAACTGACACAAATACAGTTCAAAGGCCCAATGTTGGTTCACCGGTAAAACAAAGAACATATTTGAATTAAAATACTGCACTAAGGGTTGAGTCAATCTTTGTCACTCTCAATTATGTGAAATGTATATATATACAAAGTAAATGAAAGTAACAACTAAATTTCCAACAGCAATATATGAAGGGCTGGGATTATCAGGTGAAAGGAGCATTAAGGATCCATGATTGCTGGAAAAACCACCATAACTGCCACCACTCTGGCATGCATTAGTTGTGGCCTGTTTGGGGTTTGCCCCAATTGTAGTGTCACGGATGATGTTTTAGTCTTACAACGACTAGTAGAGATATGGTTTAAAAATCAAAACAAATCATCAATTATAACATTGATGATTAGTCATTAAAAATATATAAATATAAAATTTTATAATATGAAAATAAATCAAGTACGCAGATAAATTATTTACTTATTTTCTACACATATTACTTGTTAGAATTCTCCACAACCTCTGAAAGACAACCTAGCAAGAAGTTGCCCTACTTCTCTTCAGTCGTCTCTTCTGTTTTCCTCTCTTTTCTACAGCAGTCCATCTCAGTTCGAAAAATACAAGGTGCACGTCACCTACTTCCCCCCAGCCCCATTATCCTTGCGACTGGTGACAGATCAAATCCTACTACCAAAGGGTCTCTGTCAGTGTAATATCCCCAAGGCCCAGTTCTTGATCTGCTGGGTTAAGTTGGTCCATCTGAACAGCAACTGAAGACATCTCTGAGATAAGCCCTCAGAGCTCTCCACTGACAAGATTTTGTCCACATCCAACGACTCACCCTGGTTTATTAACATATGCTGTTTGGCCCACTAACAATAATTTGTATGACCAAAACGGGGAAGAATTGATATTCAAGCAATTCTTCCATTATTACATCAATTAACATGCAATTCCTACAACAAGATACTCCATATAATTCATATCAATTGACTGAAGATTAGAAGCAAATCCATGAATCAATTTGCAACTCATACAATTCCAAGAAAAAGTTGTGTGAACACAACATACCACTAAGTACTGTATTATATGACAAGATAGTTGAACTGGTATACTCTTCGCTCAGTAATGTCTACTTTACTCCTCATCTCCTTAATATATAATTTCCTTTATCCCCTTTAACCTCTCCCCCCAATCCCAAAAAGAAAGATATATTGTCATGTTTTGCATTCTGCATTTCTGTTTGAGTACATCAATTACCTGACTTCTTTATAAATAATAGATGTGAGCCAATTATCCAAAAAGGAGAAACAAGTTACGAAGTTACAAAAGGAAAATAAACATATATAATCATTCAATCCAAATATAGCATAGAAAGATAGACTTTGTGTGGTGAATTTTGAAAGCCATGCCTAAAAGAACCCACTTCATGTTCAGTGGGAAAAAATCTATAGGCAAAAGTCATATGGATAATATTTACAAATTCCATTAAACAGTGTCAACCATCTCTGAAGCATCTGCGATTTATATATGAAGTTAGAGTAATAAAAATAGAAAATTACAAGCAATACATAAACAACTAATGTCACTACCACACAGACCTGCAAAATGATTATCACCAAAAAGTCCTCGAAAAGCAAAAATCACTCACCTCCTGGAACATGACCTTACCCCCATGCTGTAGTGTCCGATCATTAGGTTCAGGCTTAGGAGCAGCGAACGGACTAGAGGCATCATCTTCCTCGTCACAAAGCTGCAATAGACGACAAATATCGGTGGAGAATGACCCAAGACTGCCACCCTATATTAACCCATAAACACAACAGTTCACAATCACAGCTTTACCACAAAAACTGCCATTCAAGTTCGCACATGTCCATCACAATTGGAAAAGTACAGGTTAGAAACACGCAATCATGATAGATATCTCATTTTTAAATCTAAAACAAAGTTCACTAGTTTCAGCAACATGAAAATGATCTTACTTGCTGCAACGAAGATGCAGGCGAGGGCTCATTGAGCTCGGCCTTCCACTCGCGAAGCATTTGATGAACTTGCTCCTCAAGCACTGCAGCATCAACAGTGCGGCTCTCCTTCCTAGCAAACTGCAGATCCAGGAACATCACCTGCAGGTCATCCACACGGTTCTTCGCCTTGTCCTTAAAGAGCCTGTGCGATGCAGAGTTCCAGCTGTTCTTGGGAACCTTCTTCATTGCCAAACCTGAAGTTCGCCAACAAAACCATACACTCACCAATATCACAAACTGAGTTACAGTCCATCACAAAAATGAAACCTACAAAAAGATAGAGAGAAAACCCCCAAAAATGAACACAACTATCAGAAGCATATCCCAGCCTCGCTAAACATAGATCCAAACAATCAAATTATTAAATCACAGAAAGAAATAAACCCAAAATCTCAAAAAACAAAAACAAATTAAGCATGCAAATAAACCCAATTTCGATGAAAACGATCAAAGCAGTTCGAGCAAGTACCGAGGCAGAACCGACCCAAGTCAATATTCAGTAAAAGATCGAAAACACAAAACGTGAATTGGATGAAAAATGGGACAGCAAGAGGAACAGCTAAGAAGTGTGGTGGATCGAATTGAAAGGTGATTTTTGCAGAGCGGAACGGTGGTTACCTCAGATTCTGTGATAATAGCTTTCCAACAAAATAAAAAGAAAAAAAAAATAGTAGTATTTTTTTAGCTGAAAACACAGATATCAGTTTCCTCACACACTGTCTCTTCAAAAAATTGAGAAGGTGAGGAAATTGATATAAGGGAATGGAAATGAGAGAAAAAGAGAGAAAATAAAATAAAATAAAATAAAATAAAAGAGCTAAAAAGAAGAATGCTTTTCAGTTGGTGAGTTTCTGTCCCTCATTTGCTCCCTCGAGAGGCAATCAACAAGCGAAAGGTTACAAACAGTGAAGAATATGAATATGCGTTTATGGAATCATTGTAGTAATACTCTCTTCCTTGGTTAAGACGAATAAAGTAACTGATAATTTGTATTGTTAATTTACAAGTTAGTATGGATTTTATAAAATGTTTAAAAAATATATTAAATATATTTATTTTAAGAGCTTTTAACTGTCAAGTTATAAGTCTTTTTAGTTAATTTGTAATTTTTATTAATATTTTTTATTTTTATTTTTTATTATCTTTAATTTATTTTTAATTATTATTATCTATTTTTTATCAAAATAAAAGTACTTTTAATATCATAATACAATTAAAAAATATTAAATATTTATTTTAACTATTGTATTATTGTTAATGTTTATTGTGTTTTCTTTTTAATTTTTTGGTTTGATTCAAATTAAAAAAAATATTATATTGCAACACAATGAATGTTTTCATTTCATAATAAACAATAAAAATATAAAATAATAATAAATATAATAATAGTTTAATTAAAAATTAAATATAAAATATAAAAAATTAATAATTATTATATTAATTTATGTAATACACCAAACATAAATCATATAATATAGATACCATGATATTTACAAATCATTAAGTATTTTAAAATAAAAAATATAGATACCCAAATGGATACAAATTTATGAAAATATAAAATCAGCAAGAATTATATATAATTCCTTCTCAAACGAGTTTCAGAATTTTTATATAGTATAATTATAGCAGATTATCATAAAAACAACAAATATCACGGTAAACTAGTTTATTTTTGGCATAAAAATTTTTATTAATGTCTGATTCAGTTTTCAAACAAAGATTTTTCTTTTCTTTGTTTTTTCTATTCTTTCTCTTTCTTTTTCTTTTTCTTTATCTTCTTCCTCTTCTCTTTTTTTCTTTTCTTTCTCTTCTCTTTTTATTTTTTCTTTCTCTTCTTCTCTCTCTTTTTTTTTTCTCATCTTTCTTCTTTCTTTTTCTCTTCTCTTTCTCTCTTCACTTTCTCTTCTTTATGTATGATAATTGCAATTTTTCTCTTAACACTTTTTCTCTTTTTACAAATTATTTTTCTTCATTTGAAAGTTTTCTTCCTTGTTTAACAAGCTCTTTCATTTCTCCTACATATTTTTCTTATTTTCTTTGCTTTTCCCTATCCATGTTTGTGTTTCTTTAAACCTAGATATGAAATTGAAGGAGTATCCCTCCCTCTTAAATTTGTGATTAGGTTCTGAAGGGGTATACTATTAAGCATATTGTTATTCTACCTTCACACAAAGTTGAACTAGTTCATTTAAATCACTATAGGATAGTAGCTCAACTCTATTCCTAATGTCTTGGTCAAGACCATTGAAAAACCTATCTATTGTATTCTTAAGTTCTTCTTTAATATCTGCCTTCATTATGAGTAACTCAATTTTGTGTCTATACTCTTCCATACTCATGCTCCATTGTTTGAGTGTATGAAGTTGATTCATCAATTCCCTATAATGATAGGGGGCATGTCTTTTCATTAGGATAACCCTAAGTTCATTCCAATATTGAATCTGTGGTTCATGATGGGTCCTAAGATCATGAACTAAAGATGTGCACTAATTCAAAGCTAGTCCTTCAAAGTTTAAGGAGACTAAAAACACTATTCTCTCATGGTCTATCTGCTAGTACTCAAATATCTGCTAAACATTATCTTCAAATCTAATTATTTTCAACATTGTCTTTTTCGTAGAAAGGAGGAAGGTCAACCTTGGACTCATTGGGATAGGTTGGAGTTCTATACTTATGATGATGTTTAGGAGGTGGTGGATAGAAATTACTATAGCAATAATTACTACACCTTCCTTCTTCTATTTGGTAATAAGGGTCCCTATGAGGTTCTCTTTTGTGATGTAGTCTCAAAGTCATCATAATAGTTCCATCTCCTACTGAACTCGTCACTATGTTTATCTTTATTCCTCTCCATCATCCTTTCCATCACCACCCACATGTCTTCCAAAGCTTTATTTATGCTATTATTTGTTATCTTAGTTAGGTTTTTCTCTGTTTCCCTCAACTCCTCTCTCACCTAGTCTCCATCATAATTTCTCATACTTGCTTGAAAACTAGAGGAAGCATGGTCACTCGTCTTTTGTTTTAAAAAGGTTTTCACAAAGATTTTATAAAAATCAACAAAAGATTATGTGACGAAAGAGTTTTCACAAAAGAAGTTTTTATATTTTGGTGAAGTTCCTAACAAGAAACAAGATGAAAAGATTTCGAGTAGACTCCTAAGAAAAGAGAGGTACGCCACTTGGACAACTTAAGTACCAAGTCTTTTATAGCCAAAGTGTTCCCTAGTCATCTTTCACATCATTCCTTAAAAGAAACTTTAAAACAATTTTTCCTAATTAGTGTGTGTCTCGTGATCCTAGAGACCAAAGGAAAGTCTACTAACTTTTAAGTACTTTTGACTTTGATCCTAATTGTCATGGAGATATAGGAAAAGTACAATGACAAGGTAAAATAAAAACAAGAAAATATGAGAAATAAAGAAAGCAATTAAAACTACTTATGTCCTAGGTGAAAGTGCAAGTGATACTTAGAGCCCCTTGACACACTTTCACTTTTACTCGCCTTTCACTCTTACAAATTTCAAGTTGGGATTGTTTTTTAATGCATTTTCCCAACACAACAAAACAAAAAAAAATGCTTTACTAGCATTCAATTACAATACACATAATTATGTGACAATGATTTATAAAAAAAGGTTCTTTCACTTTTGCTTTGCTTGACACTATGGTGTTTTCACTTTATTGTTTCTCACTTTTGCTTTGCACCTTCCACTTGTTTAGACTCATTAAAAGAAAAAATCTCCTTTGACAAGCTTCTCTTTTTTCAAGATGCTACCTAATAATGTTAGATAATCATCATACAAATTCACAAGTCCAAGGATTTTTTTCCATTTCAAGGCCAAGAAACATAAAATCAAGAAAAACTCAAATTAAAAATTGTTAAGCTCAAGAAGATTATTATGTATGACAAAGCTAAATGAGTATTTTAAAATACGCAAAATAAGAAATTAAGGCTGGCAAGAAAATTAGGCACCGAAAAAGGAAACCTAGGAACGGTTCTAGAGTAGATTATAAACACAGAAAAAAAAAACAACTAGAGTAATCTGGCAATAGTAACTATTTGATTTGTGTAATTTTTTTTACAAGTTATTTGACCTTCAAATATTTTTTTGAACTAAACAATACAATACAGAGTATTGGAAAATTTAGAACAATTGCTAAACTGAGAGCTTTCAGCGAACAGAGGAACCAGTACTTCAGCACTTGACGTTCATGCTTGTACAATTTTTTAGTTTTTTTGTACCGCAAATTTGAATGTATTTTTTTAACTATAGTTTCTCAACATTTTAAAGTACTCTCACAAAAATTTTCACATGAATATAATGCATATAATTTTAGCAATAAAGTTTCCAATCTAGTGTTACTTTAGTAAAAATTGCTAACGAAAAGGAATCTACAGAAGCCAATGAATTGGAACAATACAACTACACACAATGGAAACCTAACTCTAATAAACTCACTAGCGATCTATTAGAAAGTTAAGGAACTCCAAAAAGTGAAAAGGAAAAGCAGAAAAAGTTTCGCACAAGTGGAATTTACTCAAGACATTTTATCAAACACATAGAAGACATAGTATAAGCATTTCAACAAACACCTTATAAACAAGTTTCTACAGCGAATGTTTTATGATAATTCAAGGAAGAACATTACTTAGAACATGACATGTAAGGATTATAAACTGAAAATTACTCAAATATAAAGTAATTCCATCGAACGAAATTGAATAAAACTCAAGAAAACAACAAACACAAAATGCAATAGCACATGTAACGAAAACTCCTACATATGTTGTTGTTCTTGGGTGGTTCAAGGAAGAGCAATAGTTTTGAACTGATTAAAATCAGTAACAAATGATTAAAAAAGTGGAGAACAATTCAAGACCTGAAAACATGATGAACAACACAGAAAGGGAAAAAAAATGAAAGAAACATTCATCTCTTGAAGAACCTAAGCTCCGATGCAAATTGATGTAATTCTAGCTTCAATTGCATGTTTCATCCTTGCTTCTTCCTAGATTGCTTGTGGTTTGTGAATTTTGAAGATGATGCAGTGAAATTTGAAGTGTTTAGGATGTGTAAGATGGGTTTGGAAGAGAATTAGGTGTGAGGTTAGGTCAACACACTTAGGAGGAAACTAGAGAGAGTCTTGAAAATTGAGACTACTCTAGAGAGTTGCTAGAACAAGAAGAGGCATTTGGAAACCACTCCAATTCTTATTCATTCAAAAGCTAAATTTTTAATTACATAAACTTTCTATTTATAGACCAAAAGATGACTTATCTTGCAAGTTTCTCAAAAATTCTTCAATAAGAGCTTGACAAGTGGCAAGGCATGAGTAGAGATGATCCTCTCCATCAGAAGAGTGCCATGTAGAAAAGGTAGCTTACAACCCATGCTTCAAATACTCTCCAATTTGAGGTGGACAAGTGGCAAAAGAAGCTAGTAGAAGAAACTCCTATGTGGCACTTTTGAGTGGCATGTGGTGCCTTCTTAGACTCATTTTTCCTATGTGGCACCTTTTTGGGGACTTCTTTCAATCGTAACCGTCCACTTTTTTCTTATGGACTTCAAGGGGAAAAATCCTAGACTACTTGGCCCAAAATACAAGGCCCAAAATAAAATTCTACATTACCCACCCCTATACATTTTTTACAAGTAAAGATCTTGTAATCTTGAAACTCAAAAATCTCTAGAGTGATCTTCTACAATTTTGAACTTGGGCTCAAAAGTTTGTTTGAAGGCCCAAACAAGCCCAAATAGGCCCAATCTTCTAATAAGCTTCTGATCAAGACTCTAACTAAGTAACCTCTTTATTCTTGTTTGTAGTCTAGGAGATGGGTTTGCATCCTTGATTCTCATATAATGATAGATATTGTTGACGTCCTTGGTCTAAAAATAATCCACTTCTTCAATTTGAGAACCACTAGGCATTTGGCATTAATCATTGGACTGATTGCCTCCACAAAAGTCACACCTTAACATTGGTTGAGTTGGAACTAAAGCAGCTTACATGACTCGTATGTGTTGAGGGTAGCATTTTGGAAGAAGAGAAGTTTGCTAAGGGTGAGTCCTCTTTTGAGAGTTTACAAGTGGAAGGCTCAAGGCAAAGTGAGGAACAATATAGGAAAAATACACCAAAAAGAAGAGCAATAAAATAACAAATTATTGTGAAAACAATTGTCAAGGAACTTTAATGTTTTTTTTTTAATTTTTGTAAACATTTTTCTGTTTTGGTTGTGTTGGGAAAATGCATTAAAAACAATCCCAACTTCAGCATTGTAATAGTTGTTGAAAAATATGATGGCCAAAGTTCAAAAGGTGGGTGAATTGAACTATTAACTCTTTTTCAAAACTTGGAAGTATAAATAAGTATTTTTATTAAACTATGATTACAATGTAGAGAATACTCAAAACAACAGGTTAAATGAGCGAACAACAAGTTAAAAAGAGACTAAGTATGTTTAGAATAGAAAAATAACTTGTTAAAACAGAAACAACTTGTTAAAAGATTTCTAGCAGTTATGGAAAAATGCAAATAACAAGTTGAAATTAAAAACAGTTTGTTATAAATCCTTTTCAGAACTTAGACAATTTTCCAACCAGTAGCAGAATTTAACCAGTTAAACCAGATTTCAATCAGTTGAAATTACATCACTGCAGTAGTGAATTTAAACTAGTAAAACGAGTTTAGCAATATGAATAACAACACCAACATAGTATAAGAAGTAAACTCTCTATATTAAAGGAAATGAATATACAAAACAAACTAATTAATATATAAGAAGGCTTAGGAGTCCTACCGTAGTTAAGAATACAAATTTATTATGCAGTGGCAATGAACAGAATGTAATTACAAAATTATTCACACTGATGCAACACTCAAGATATCACACAGAATTTGGATCTCTAGTAATATCCAGATCCGTTTAAAAGGACCTAGCACAACATTACAGCTCCAGTGTGATAAGAATGTAATGACAGAACTAGCAGGGCAAAATAAATTGGATATTACAGTGAGCACTAATATGCAAAAAGATTACACTAATTTTAATACTGAAACTAGAAGTGAGAAATCAGCAGATTAGTTCAATCAATTTTCTGTTATATTGACCGAGATATCTAGTAAACAACACAATGTGTTCAACTAGCAATTATACCAAATCCTATCTTAGAAAACCAAATAGAATATCAACAATGTTTATGACACAAAACTTAAACAGTACAGAATAGAGTACTATCCCAACAATAAAACCTTTAATACAACAGAGTCAATATACCAAGAACAAGATCACAGAACATGTAGAGGCTATCTAAATCGAAAAACATATCCAAGAATATGAATTATATAGCCACAGAGATATTACCACAACAATTGAAACTAATATAATTTCAAAGTATTACCAAAATTATGCAAAAAACAGTTTCACAAAATCAAAATATAGTACACTAAATCAGTAGAGGAGTTATCAAATGACAACAGATCTAGAGCATCCAAATACTCAATATAAACCAATCAAGATACAAATTCTGCAGTAAAATACTGGAATACAATGGGTTAAAATTCGATTTTATCAGATTAAAAACGTTGTCAGAATGAATATTTTGAATTTGTCCAGAAAAATAACATGTTGTTCTTGATTTTAACAGGTTATTTGTATCAGTAAAATGAAAACAACACCAATACAGTTCGTGAATTCAAAGAGTAAGGGAGGGATAAAATCACATAAACAATTTCAATGTCTAGATGTTAGTCATTTTTATATTGTATGTGTAATAGATAGAAATTAAATGTGAAAGAATTTTGAATTATACCTGGAGTTGTTGCTTTGAGCACATCTCTGCTTTAATTTTGCTAAGAGACTATTGCCTTCTACACAGTCTCAGTCCTTCACCAATCCGGAAGGATCAATACCCAAAAAACCAGAAAACACAAATTAGAAACACCCAAGTTCAAAATCAGATATTCCAAAACCACAATTCATCAGAATAACCGATATCCAACACATAATGAGTTTAAACACTGAATCAAATGTTCATCAAAATCCAATTCGAAAATTATCTCAAATAGAATCAACTTCATTAAAGCCCAGAACACTAATCAACAAGCTAAAATGCAATTTGAAACCATACCCATACAAATTCATAAATCTCCAATATCGAAGCAAGAAACACCAACGATCACACAAGAAAAAACCAAAATTTGAAACTTAGAACAAAATAAATTCAATCCAAAATTAGGAATAGTAATCCAAAAAATTCTCAATCTTCTAAAATAGAGTAAAACCCAATCAAAATTCACCCGAAAATAGAGTCAAACCATAGTTGAAACTAATCCTTAAACATAAGTAAAAAACGTAGCCATCACTCAAACAACCTAGAAGTAAAAACCCCAATAGGAATTAAACAGAAACCGAAATACAAAACCTAATTGAATACAAAAATTTAAAGATCTAATTTCAAACTCACAACTTATATCAGAAATAGAACCCTAAACACTGGAACCCAAACCCATCAGGAAAACTTTCCAACCCCCATAGCCCAAAATTTCCCAAAATAGCTAACATCAGAACCACAAAAAACCTAAGTCGAAATCCAAATACCAAACCCCCATTTCAGAAAAACTTCCAATTCAATCAAAAACCCAACAGAATCTAATACTCAAAATCCTCAACTCGAAGAAAACTTTTGAACCTATAAACAAACCCAAAAAAAGGGAAAAAGTGAAAAAGTCAAACCTTCGATTAGCTACCACCACGCTCTTTTTCTCCATTCCCGCGTTTCGACATCCTTCTTCGTCATTCTCATTACCCCCGGGCCATTAATCATACCTTGCACAAAAGAAAGTGAAAGAAAAATGAAAACTTGAACTAGAAATTTAAACAAGTGTGAGAAAGGAAAGAAAGGTCAAACCTTTCTCTTGAAACCTGAAATTATCAATACCCTAGCTTCTGAGAATGCCACTGCCACGCGTTCTATCTCGCACAAAGGAGGAATAAAAATGGTGAGAACTTAAAACAAAAGCAAAATGAAGAAATGTAGGTGCAACATTTTTGGGCTCACTTAAATAAAAAATGTATGTGTAGTATTTTCGCTCACCAAATACAAAATTAATATGAAGCTGGGCTTGGTGCACTTCGCATAAGGAAACTGAAATGATTTGTGTGTGTTGAATTTTTATGCCCAATTATTTGTTTCTTTTGCAATCATAATATCATAGTTGGCATTTAATTTATTTTTATTATTATTCTTATTCCATTTTTTTTACATCAATAAATATGATTGTTTTAAATAAATTTGTTAACATAAAAAACATCAAATTTCCAAAAATAAAAAATAAAAAATTTTCAAAAATTAACAACACTAACACCATCATATAAATTTTCAAATTAGAACTACGTGATCCTTGATTTTCCATTTGAGTGGAAATGCGTATGAGCAGGATAAATTCTTGTCGGGCCTAATAAAATAAAAAATATTTTCTTTGTTTATTCTTTGCTTGTTTATTTTTATTTCATTTATATCTTTGTTTGTTTATATTTATTTGTTTTATTATTTTTATTTGCATCTTTTATTTGTCTTAAATTGTATTTTTTTTTGGGAAAAATAACATTTAGTAAAACCACACTCATTTTTCTTATTTGATTAAAGGTATCGTCTTAGGACAAGTGTTGTGGGGGTCCTAGCGCCTTCCCCACCCGTAACCAACTCCCGAATCTTAAATTTGGTTTGCAGACTACTTTTTATTTTTGGTTTTTTTTATAGTTTTCCAACAATAAACTATGGTGGCGACTCCATTCTCAATTTAAATATATTTTTAAAATTTATTTTCTATCGCCCCGTCGTGATCTCGGTCGCGATAGTGAAAAGTGATTAGTACATGAAAGTGTGTCAAGGGGCTCAAAAGTGTCACTTGCACTTTTATCATAGGACACGTCTAACTTTTATTGTTTTCTTTATTTCTCTTACTTTTTTGCAATTATTTTTACTTTGTTATTTTACTTTTTCTTAAGTCTCGATGACAACTAGGATCAAAGTAAAAAATGCCTAAACATTAGTAGACCATCCATTGATCTCTAGGTTCATGAGAGCACACACTATCTAGGAAAAAATGTTTAAAAGTTTCTATTGAGGGATGATGTTGAAGAGGGACTGCAAAACACTCTGGCTAGGAAAGACTTGGTACTTAAGTTGCCCAAGTGACAACCCCTCTTTCCTAGGAGCTTACTCGGAATCCTTTCATCTTGTTTTTTGTTAAGAACTTCACCAAAAATATAAAAACTTCTTTTCCAAAAACTCTTTTTGTCACTTAATTTTTTAATCTTTGTGAAAACCTTTTACAAAGAACAAAAAAACAAAAACTTAGTGACCATGATTCCTCTAGTGTTCAAACGGGTATGAGAAATAATGAGGGAGAGTGGGTTAGAGAAGAGTTGAAAGAAACAGAGAAAAAAATTAACTAAGATAGTGGATAATAACATAAATAAAGATTTGGAATATATGATGGTGATGATGGAGAGAATGATGACAAGAAAGATAAGCATAGTGAGGGTTTAAATAAAGAAAAAAAAAACATCATAGGGACTTTCATCACTGAAGGGGGTGTAGTAATCCTTAAGAATTTGGTCTAGAACCTAGGATTGTGTGTTGTGGGGTAAGTTCGAGTTCAAATCAGTGATGCATACAATCTTAATCAAGGATGAGCTCCATAAGTATTTTCTGAATTAACAAAATTTTTGAGAAATCATTAAAATCAAAACTTGCGTTTTGATCAACTGTTTTAACTAATTGGAGAAAAACAGTCGACTATTTGAAAAATCAATCGACTGAATTTTAAATGACAGTTGTCTATAAATAGCAGGCGCGAAATTTTGGAAAGACATGAAAAAATCATTCTAAACTTTTTCTGATCAAGAACATTGTGTTTTCAAAGAGAGCAAAAGCGCCCTTGTGTCTAGTGATCAAGATCAATCAACGTTTTCATCAAGAACTGCTTTCTTCAACTACTACTAGAGCTTTGATTTGACTGAGACAATTCTTCACTGATCTAATCATCAGACTAAGCCTTCTATACCTTTGCTTTATTACTTTTGTATTTTGTTGTATAGAAGTGCCTGTTCTACTGAGTTTGAATAATTCTTTCACTGTATTGAATTGTCTTCTGTTGTGAGTTGCCTTGGTTGGTAATTATGTTTTGTATAGTGGGTTCTGTACAGGTTGTGACTTGTTGAGGGGATCAGCAAGGCGTTTTCCAGTTTATACAGTGGAGTTTGTATAGTTATGGGTTCTGCTGTAGGTTCAGCAGATTGTTTATTGTGTGGAGCAATGTTTACTTGTGGGGAGCAAGTTGTTTTTCTGTAAACTGATCTGGTTTGATCTTTTTATAGTGGAAATCCTTACAGTGGTGTAAGGGACTGGACGTAGCCCTTATGGAAGGGTGAACCAGGATAAAATCTGCTGTGTCTTGTTCTCTCTTGCTCTTTCTTGATTGTTCTTTATTGTTCTTGTTAAAACTAGTTGTGTTTCTTGAATTTTCAGAATCAATTGAATCTTGCTAATTGAATAACTTCATCAACTTTCTGAAAGCATTTTTAGTAACAACTTAAAACACATATTTTGTTTTAACACAGTCTACTCTGAACTGTTTTGAATCTGTTATTAACCAGTATATTAGTTTTTTGTAAATCTGCAGTTTCGCAATTTATTGGGTTTACTATTTATCAATTTGTTTTTCCAGAAAACTCAATCTTTCATTATTGTTGATTAAAGACTGTTTTCATACACTTAACATAGTTTGTATTGTTTAATAAAAAGTTCTTTAATCAGTGAATCATTACAAATTTGAAGTTGATCTAATTCTTTGATTTCTTGATTCAACTTTTCAAGAACTGCTTTT
>Ga0099825_1006816_pt1 | contig 14120 bp, 8 predicted proteins | sample SiratroredBW_FD_76838 | JGI IMG/M metagenome (GOLD analysis project Ga0099825, IMG submission 76838) | Root nodule microbial communities of legume samples collected from California, USA - Siratro red BW | ecosystem: Host-associated > Plants > Roots > Nodule | place: USA: California | collected... | reverse complement strand
TCTATATTTGGAGTCTCATCCACACTTGGAGAGTCATCCATTTCTTCATCATGATCCATTTCATACTCTAAACCAACAACATCATAAACCATGTTCTCAAATTTATTGAGGTTTCCCTCCTCTGTACTGAAAACTTCAGGACTAGTATCTAAGCATATGTTTGGGTCACTTTCTCCATGACATGTCCAATACCAATATTCAGGAATGAATCCTTTCTTATAGAGATGAACTTTAACTTCTTCAAAATGGAAGAACTTTAGATTTTTGCACTTAGAACAAGGATATCTTATTTTTCCATTGGATAAATTTGTTTCTTGACATGCATAGGACACAAATTCATCTACTCCTTTTAAAAATGCATCATTATATCCCCTTCTATTAGACATTAATCTATTATACATCCAACTTCGATTTTGATGAATATTCATAATCTGTTATAAAATGAATAAGTAGAAAACATCAATTTCTAACAAATCATGTTGTTACACCTTTCTGGGACTACAATAATATCATGAATTAATCAACACTCTGCCAATAAAAAGCAGGCGTGTTGGTACATACCTTGCAATCGTGGTGTTCTTTACACCATTGAAAAAAATATTTCACTCGGTCATCCCTCCTCATGGCATTGTATACAACTTGGTTCTGGAAAATGCCACAACATTTCATATCAAGATGTATTAGTGGAAATAAGTATGAAGGGACTAAGCACATAAAATTCAAGTTTCATTAGATTTAATAAAGAGAAAAAGATGTTGCAGTCTCATTCATAGCAATTCTGAACTTGTTAGAACTTATAACGACATACACATCTCAAACAACTATATACAATAGGGTATTTAGGACAAACATTTTATTTTATTTTTTTAAAATGCAGGGCGAACCCTTTAGAGAAGAGAGCAGAGCCGTTTACAACATTCTGCTGTAACTATTCTAATATTTTTTTAATGATTTTTTACTATTATCTTAGTTTAAGATCTATATATAGAGATTATTCTGGACATAGACAATACATAGTATCTTGCATTAGATTATTTATATAGAATCTTTTAGTTTTAATAAAAGTGTTTTCTTTTGATCTGATTATTATTACATACTCGACAAAAATTTAGGACTGAGTTTTAAGCTTGGTTTATTGAGAAAGTGGTATGTGTATGTATCCGAAAAGCTTAAACAATGAAAATCAGTCACCACACCAAAAACTGCTATACCTTGGTCTCTTAGGAGTTGTTAAGTTTAGTTAAAGTTCTTTTGGTATTCTATACAGGAAGCTCTAGCTACTAGTTTTAAGTCTATCAATATCATCAAGAGCACTCTTATGGGGAAGTTTTTTTTTTCTGCTATTGGGATCTATCTGTAATTATTGCCCTATTCCTTCCTTTCCCACATGTTCTTTTAGTGGAACGGTCATAGTTTAGAAATAAAATATATTAAGATATTTCATAGTTTAGAAAGTTCTAGGATATGAATTCAGCAGATATAATGTTATAAATTCATATTTTGTCATACCGCAAGTTATGTGAAGAACAAAAATTAACTAATCTTAAATTGAAAAAGAAAAGGAGTTTGTGATAATAGAAATGCATGGTCATAAAATTAATGACAAAGCCCTCAAATAAAGAGACTAACAAATAAATCAATAACAAGGAGGCATACAGAATAAAAGTTTTGCAGCACAAATACATCTGTACTCCTAAAACATCTGTCAACAAAACCAAATCCCACAGAAGTAATGAAAATTGAATTAAATAATCACCCATTGCAAATTATTGACATTCTAAAAGAACTTATAAAATAAGGGCCATACTTAAAGAACATCAACAGGGCAGCTGAGATAGCAAGAGTCAAGCCAATTAATTATCAATGATGTGCAAGAAAAGGGCCTCCAAGTAGCTGTACCACAAACCAAGGCTATATATTAAAATTCGTTCCTTTAATTATTAGATAATAGGATACATATCAAGAGAGACAACTATATTCAACATACCAGGGTGATCATGCTTAAATTGAAGTAAAACCACTATTAACTATCAATTTAAGATTAAAAGGGCAGCATTAAGTCACTTTCACTTGATATGTTCCCTATATATATTATACAATTTAATATACATACACTATTAGTGCAAAAATTATTTTACACAAACATCAAATAAGAAGGAATTTACCCTACTAACATGTAATATCATGTGTCAGCAAGCTGAATTTTTATTGGTTGTCTATGTAAAAAAGTTTTAAATTATATTAAACTTATAAAATAACACAAATAAGGAATCAGCGTCACTAATTTAGACCCAATTATTGACTCAGTGGGAATCAGTCTTTAGTATTTCCCAAGTAGAACCACAGACATTCTGATTTAAAAGACAATAATGCAAGTATCTAAAACATTTTTTAACATGTTGAAAACGCAAATAAACAACCTAAATGTACAATAATAGATCACAACTGATTGGTTGAAGTTGATATATCTAACAAGATTATTTTTCAGTATTTCTAGTAACCATATAATAAATATGTAAATTTGGTCCTAACAGTAAATTTGTTATTCAACACTGTTCATACAAAAAGTATCAGATTAACATATTTATCAAACGTTTGATATTAAAAACACTAAAGATATTTTGGAAGTGCTAATTTTAATAGGGTCAATTTTGAAGATATCAAAAACTTATTTAACTCATAAGTTCTGACTCCAGGGATTTGAATTTGATGATTTTTTTTTAAAGTGTCAAACAGAAAATGTTTAGGCTAAATGTAGGATTAGCTACAGAATAGACAATAAGACATTAAATCAAAGTTCAGAGAATTACATTACAACACAGGTGAATAACAACAGCAACACAAGCCAGATCCTTTGCAAACGATTAGAACATTTATCCATGATGGTAATTCCCCATCCGCAGCATAGATGAATCACTAGTGCCAAGCCAAATGAAATAAACCATAGGACAACAACTGTGAAACCAACCACACCAGTGAATCCAACTAACTGAACATATAAGAGTTTAGAACTGATTAATTCAGTCAAAGTGAACACCAGATTTTTCAGTCTATTAGGAACATGAGGAAACTAAAGAATCCTCTGAAAGAACTACATAATTGAAAAATACAAGCTCAACTTAAGATATATCATTTCACAAGTTAAATCCAAGCCACGGAAAACCAGGAAACCCAGCAAAGAATGCGTGAACAACAAAACACACACAAACCACAATCAGAAGTAAAAAAACCACAATCAATGATCTTAGTAGAAGTTACATATCCCAACAACTCTGAATCAAAGTTGCATCATCACCTATCTCAATTACAGTACATTGCAGAGCAGAATTGACATAGAAACTTACTGTCACGAACCCACAATTAGGAAAAAAAACGCATAGTCTTCTCAATTTGCAATTCCTTGGTTGATTTGGGGCAATGCAAAAATAGAAACAATAAATCATTGATTTGTTAGCTAAGAAGAACCAATTGAGTTTTAAATTTGATAAAATTGAAGATAAATACAAGAACGAACCCTAATAACGAAGTGAACCTCAGATTCTGAATGTTGTAGATCAACGCACAAAACTTGTGAAAATGCAGAACGTTGAAGGCACAAACAGAACAAATTGAACGTTAGATGCAGCAGAGCAACGTGGAAGGCACAAAAAGAATAGATTGAACGTTAGATGCACCAGAGCATGTACGTGAATTGAAGATGAGTAGAAGAAGGGCGAGATGTGAGCAGATGAACTTCTGTGGAGAAACTTCTACAGAGTAGAGAAATTTTGAATATAAGTTAAAAATTAATTCAAAACATTTTTAATTCAAAAATGTTATAAATTAATTTATTAATTTCCATCCATAAATTAATTCAAAACAAATATTTCTAATTATATCTTAACAAAAGATTTAAGAAACTAATAATGTTTAGTTTATAAAATAGTATCTAAATTAGTTAATTTATTGACTAATTATTTTTAGTTTCTATAGTTATTATCTAATAATTTTTTTTTATAGCGGTTTATTTTTGGTTTCTAAATTAGTTTATAAAGTAATTATTTTTAGTTTCTAAATTACTTATTATTTTTATAGTAATTATTTTTGGTTTCTAAATTAGTTAATATAGTAATTAATTATTTTTGGTTTCTAAATTAGTTACTATTTAATAATATTTTTTATAGTGATTTATTTTTTGTTTCTAAATTAGTTGATATAGTAACTAATTATTTTTGGTTTCTAAATTAGTTATTATTTTTATAATGATTATTTTTGGTTTCTAAATTAGTTATTATTTTTATAATGATTATTTTTGGTTTCTAAATTAGTTAATATAGTAACTAATTATTTTTGGTTTCTAAATTAGCTACTATTTAATAATTTTCTTGTAGTGTACATTATCTATGTTATAAAAGAAATGTCGTCTATTGTTTTTTTATTTGTTGGATGTCCTCTTAGAATAATTAAGATTGACCATTAAAAATCTAAAATATTTGACCCACGTTATTATGTAATAGTCAAAAGTAAAATATGTTTTAGTAAATGTTTGAAATGTGTTACCTATATCTAATAGTTAGTAATATATGCAAAAATATTGATTCTTATCCCGTATATTACACTAAAACGATAAATAAGTGGTAAAAATTATTTGCATGCAAATTTTAAATGAAATAATTGTTGTATATAGTAAAAGTTGTCTAACCTTAGGATACATGGATTAAATTGACCTTATTACCATCCTTTCACTTAAAATTTATGATAGTCACAACTCTAATTATAGTAATGACATATGTTAGTCAGAATACACTTATACTTGTCTAGTGTAATGAAAAATGTTAAAGTTACCCTTGTAATAAGCTTTTCATTTCTTGGCAGTGTTTTAAATTCTTTGAAGCGAACAAAAACACACTACTATGTAATTCGTAGTTATAAGTAATTGTAGTGGGACCTACACTGTTTGACAAACAATTAGTTATACAATTAGCATAATTAAAAAAAATCAAGTTAGAAAGTTAACCTTTCAATGTATGAAGTCAAGTAAATATATCTTTATGAGTCACTCATCCATGTTTGTAAGCATTGCTGGATCTGGACATTTGTGTTTGGAGATTTTTGGATGGATTAAGGCTTAACAAATCCATATATTTCTGAGTTGTCTTACATCATACTCAATTTGTCTATGTACCTAACACAATGAATTATTAGTCAAATATAATTATTACAATATGAAAAACATAAACAACATAATATGATTGACATGGTCCATAGTTGTATCACTAAAATTTTAACATACAGGTTCTCCCAACAATCTCTATTGTGTCTAGTAAGGAAATGTATATGGGAACAACAATAGCATCAAATCCAAAAACTCTGTTGTCCCACTGTATCTACAAAGGTTTTCTCTTCAACTTGGGTAATATGGTCAAAAGTTGAGATATGGGATCATCCTGAGCTTCTGCCATGTCATCATCATCAATAACAGGTTCTCTCATAATCTGTTTATAACGACAAACAAAATACTAAACAAAGGCAAATCATTAGTTCAAAACTGATAAAAATTATACAATAAAAAAGAAACAAATAAATAATACAATGTAATACCTTGCATGTGCTAAGATCGACATGATCAAATGTCTAGGCCAAGCCAAAAATGTGCATGAAGCCTTCCTCGCCAATTGAACCTCTATATTGGATAGAGGTACTCAAGCAGAAACATCTCAAGCTTCATTAACCACTACCGCATCTAGTTTGGACTATAAAGGGACACCATGGATGGTTAACCCTCCCTTTATTTTTTTACCAATTATCACTACATGTGGTGGGTTATCTTCAACATATAACTCACACTAGTTTGGTATATCACTATGAATATGATTCGCTACTTTATTATGTAGTAAAACAACATGTAATCATCTGCTTATGGGATCATCTTGAGCTTTTGCCATGTCATCATCATTAATAATAGGTTCTTTCATAATCTGCCTATCACAACAAACAAAATACTAAACAAATAAACCACTACCAGCATCTAGTTTAGACTATAAAGGGACACCATGGATGGTTAACCCTCCCTTTATTTCTCTACCAATTGTCACTACATGTGGTGGGTTATCTTCAACATATAACTCACACTAGTTTGGTATATCAATGTGAGTATGATTCACTACTTTATTTTGTAGTAGAACAACTCCCTTTAGAGTTCACTTAAACAACCTAGAGAATTTATAAGGCGTTCCTCGAGTCTGATGTTGAGAACAAGCAAAGGATTCTAAGTTCTCATCAAACTCTTACTACAAGGACTACCAAATTTAATTCATTTTTTCTTCAAACTACATCTCCATATGCAAGGAGCCTTAACTACAATAGTAGTCACTTGTCTGCTATGGTGGACCAAAGTAATCACGAAGTCCCTAAGAACCACCAACATTGCATACACATTCTAGGTGATCTAGTCTTCCGTGGCCATTATCAATATATCATCACAACCATGGGGAACAAATGAACTCTGGGTCGCCTGCTCAATTAATGTATCCTGCAAGATACCAATAATAATTAAGTATAACCTTAACTATTTGACTTAGGAATGTCGGGGAAATGGGAATCGTAGTATGTATATTTACATTTATGATTTTATCAACAATCATCTATGTTAACTATGAAGTCATTTGCCCATCTAATTTTATGTGAGCAGCCTTCAACATCTCATAGCCGAGAGGTGAAAATACAAGGTCAACAAAATCAAGTCCTATTGCCTTAGCTCGAGCCTTCATGGGGTGTTACTCCAACAATGCATACCCCACCCCCACGACAGTACTTGGGTGCATCATTCGACTTTGTTCACTCTTGGATGACTATTCTTTCCTCTTGTAATGCAAATAAGAAAATGAGACTATAAAAAATTATAAGTACATATTTGTGTAACTACAAAAATTGTCAACAAATAACCTGCTAAGAGGAGTCCAACCGATTGACACAAAACTAAATCCAATCCTTCAAATAGAGACTCTCATCCTTAAACTTTTTGAACACATACTCCAGTGTTAAGAAAGTCTTGAAGTCCCTTCATCTGGTGGCAATGATAGATAAGATCTTCTTCCTCACCACATCAGTGTTGATTTTTTTTTTGTTGCACAAATAACATATGAAATGTTAATTAGTTTATTGAGTTCGTACAAAAATGAACTTATGGAGTGTTGAAGAGATGTTCAAATACCTGAATATCTTGTCACGTGAGATTCTTTTATGTCTCTTCAACCTCATCCCATGATGGAATAACAATAGAAACATGTCATTGAGCTATGAGTCACAAATAACTTCTAAACTTGGCAACATTTAGACCCAATACCTTGCCAAAATAAGGATCCATGTCAACCTGTGTTCTCTCATTGAAAATATGTCCTATAGTTATGTGAGGTAACTGGATGACAAGTCTACCAGATCAACAATTTCCACTACCAAATCTTAAATTCGCCATAATGTTGAAAAATAACAATTTTAGTAATTCATTTCACCAAATAAATAAATACATTATAATAATAAAAAAAGCATGACAAAAAGGTAATCAACAAATACTTATTAGTTTACTATGTTTTCCCACATCCCTTATCATGATCACTTCGAATAGTATGTATGTTGTCCACTTCATTGCCCACAATGACTAGAAGTGTTCTTGATGAGAAAGATGATGTCACATGCATATCTAGAGACTCATCCTCATGAGTTTTTGTATTCTTCGTCCTTTTAACAACTGACCATTTCTCATTACATGACTCATTAACATAAAATATTTTTCTTGCTTAATATGCCATAATAAAAGTTCCATCCTTATAACCCACCTTGTTTATATCAACCAAAGTAAACCTGTAATCATTTGGTCACACACTTGTATTGCCATTTATCCATTTGCACTTGAACAATGACACTTTCAATGTCACATAATCAATTTTCCATACGTCTTTTATGACTAAGAAATAACTTATAAATGTTTTAAAGGGATTTTTTTTTTTTTTAAAACTAAGAAAGTGCATAACCTCATCTTGAATGGTAACCTTGTTGTTTTATACTCTAATTTTGACATCATTTGTCTTTGAATAAAAGGAGAACTTGATAATTCATACATACCAAATGTAATGACATCATTATTAGGTGCATGAGCTAGTTTCAAAAGTTTTTTCGAAGCATTAGACTAATCGTATACCTTTTTCTTAAACCTTATGTTCATTCAATACTCATTTTTCATTCATTTAGGATTGTACTGCGTCGATTTCATTAATGTGTTGCGAAATGTAAGGAATTACCTCTGCAGTATTGCTCAATATGTATACATGTGGTTGGCCCACTTCTTTTTAACCTATATTTCTAATATTCACATTTTAAGTACCCTTACCTTCACATTTCCCATTGTGTCAACTCTTAAGATTCTCTATTGGTTCACATTTTGACATATACCTCGAACAAAACTTTATGGCTTCTTTTACAATGTACCTTTTGACAATTGAAGATTTTGGATGATACTGATTCTTCACATATCCATTTAAGATCTTCATGTATCTCAACAGGGTACATCCATCTCAAATAAACCTGACCACACAATGAAATCTCTTTCACCAAATGAACTATTAAATGCACCATGATATAAACAAATGAAGGTAAAAACTTCATTTCCAAATCACACAAGATTGTGATTATTTCATTTTCTAACTCATAAATTTTAAGGGTCAATTACTTTCTTGTAAATGGTGTTAACACCTCTAACAAAACTAGGTAAGATATGTTGAATAGCCACAAACAATGATTGTTTCATAATCACATGACAATCGTGAGATTTTATACAAACTAACTTCAAATCTTGCATAGACATAAGGCTCTTAAGATTTGAAGTGTACCCTTGTGACATTGTCACACTGTGTACACACTTACAAAAGCTTCACTTTCCTTTTTTCAGAAAGAGTATGACAAGATGAAAACAAGTGTGTTTTTCAACAGATTGTGGATGTAATTTGGAACATATACCCATGTCAACCAAATATTTTAGTGCTTTAACTTCATCTTTTGTCTTTCATTTTTGTTGAGATCACAAACAATTTTCTTTATGTGTATCACATCTATATAGTGTTTAACATCTAATTTGCACCAATATGGAAGATTAAATAATATTGATCGCTTCTTCTATATGTTCTTCTCATTCCTATTTCAGTGGAGGCAAGTAAATCATTTTTCAATAGACTGTAGGTGTAATTTGGAAGATATACCCATGTCAACCAAATCTTGTTGTGCTTTAACTTCATCTTTTGTCTTTTCTTTTATGTTGAAGAATGTCTCAATTACATTATCATAAACATTTTTCTCTACATGCATCACATCTATATAGTGTCTAACATCTAGTTAGTACCATGGAAAGACTAAATTATAGTGATCATTTCTTCCAAATACTCTTCTCAGTGAATTCTTTTTTTGTCTTTCCAAACACAATGTTAATGTTCTTTACTTGCTCATATACTTGTTCCTTATTGCAAGGTGTCAATGCAAGTTCATCTTCCTAATATCATTAAATATTTTCTTCAATCTACTATACGAATTACTACGAGCAAAGAACTTTTGATGTCAAGTGTATGTAGTCAGTTGTCCGTGCTTCAATTAGGTATAAAAATCATTTTATTCACATATACCCTTCACACTATAACTGCTCAAGTTACCATATGTTGAAAGATCATTTATTGTGCAAAAAGAACATTGCATGTAAATGAAAATTATCCTCACAATATGCATCAAAGACATGCATTTCACAACATCTTCAATTTCACAGCATCTTCAAATCATCAATCAAGAACTTCAAGTACACATCAATGTCACTTCTTGATTGTTTGGCCCTAAAATCATCATAGACAACATAATATATGTTCTCTTCATGCCCAACCAAGGAGATAGGTTATAACCTAAAATTGAAATAGTCATCAATTGTGTTTACTACTTAATTTCTCATAAGGATTCAAACCATTTGTAGCAATTTCAAGTCTCAAGTTTTTTTACTTCGCATCAAATTTCAGAAATGCTTCATTAATCCTCTTCCATTGTGAATCATAAGCTAGATGTTGAAGAAGTTTCTCACATTTTCTACCATTGGCATGTCATGAAGGTTGTCTGCATCCTCTTTGATGAAAACCAATCATTTAAACCTAGGTATTATTGGCAAGTACCACAAGACCTTAGCAAGGGACCCTATATTTCTTCCTTACCACTACTTACATCAGGTTTCTTTTTAAACTATGATAATTCACATGTTGGACACGCTCTCAATGCAACAAACTCATTTTTGTACAATGCACAATCATTAGGGCATGCATGTATCCTCTTGTACTCGTAACCCATTAGACATAATATCTTCTTCGCGTCATAGTTATGATTAGGTAACTTGTTATCTTCTGGAAGCATCTCCTTCAACAACTTAAACAATTTGGTGAAATTTCTATCAGTCCGTCTATTTCTCGCTTTTAAATTGAACAATCTTAAAGTTGTTGACAATCATATAAAGTTACTACATCATGGGTAAAATTTTGGCTCAAAATTAGATTTTGAAGAACCATACACATGTGCTTTTCCATAATTTTCATCACCAGCATCACTTATCATCTCCTCTAAATGATTGTTCATCACTTCTTAATTTTTTTTTGTTGTTGTTGACATAGTTGGAATGTCTAATATTTCTCCATGTGCTGCATATTGTTTAACTCTTCACTATACCAAAGATAAACAACTGATCACGTGTTTCCCCAAGGTCCTGAAGTATCTGATTTAAACAACGAATGCAAGGAAAATAATATGTCTCATTGATAAGATTTCCAGTTTGTTAACCAAATTGCAAGAACTTATCAAATACCTTTTCATACTCTTCACTAACACGAAGTGCATTCATCCAATTTTGGTCTGTAACTACGTAGGCTACAAACTCTATCATCATTAACCAAGCAATGTGATTCTCATTTTGGTAATTGAAAGTGAGGTCGTATCCATTCAAGAATTTTTTTCCATAAGTCGCTAACACATACAAACAAAGTCTATTAACTCAAAATTTATAAAATTTTGACAACATTTTACATTGATCTCTAAATTACACGAAAGAAAAGTGGTAACAATGCACCACAGTCAAGTATACACCTAGAGACAACACAAAATTGTTTAAACCAAAATTTCACCAAATTTAGGGTGTGTTTGGATTGGAGAATGAATTTGAAGGAGTGGATTTGAGATGAAAGTGTGTGGAAAGTTTGGTTGTTTGGATTAAGGAAAAGATGGTAAGATTTGAGTGGAAAGTTTGTGAATGATGTGATAGATATAATAAATATTTTAGTATTTTTAATATATAAATTATAAAATTACAAATATTATTATAGTTAAAAATATTTTAGAATAAATTTTATTATTTTTATTATTATAATTATTATTTATAATTTTATAATTTTTATTATTATAATTATTATTTTTATTATTTTAATATTTTCAGTTTTTTATGTATTAATATTATTAATAATTATCTTATATTATTAGTATTTTATAAAATTATTATTAATATTTTTTAATTTATTATTATATTATTATTTTATAATTTAATTAAGTTTATTATTATTTTATTGAATACTATTTAATTTCTTCGCAAATCTTTGCTGACAGCAAAGAAAAAATTTTCGCTACTCCCTTCTTCGTTTTTTTTAATAAATTATTATTTTATTCGTTGAAGTATGTGCTTTCCGCGCATTTAATTCTTCATCTACAGTGGAGCCTTGGATGCAAACATGCTCTTAAGGTTAGACTTATAACATGTGCATATTAACAATTCAAGATTTAATATAAATCATTAATGTTTAACCATTTACATTAAATTCTCAAAATGGAAACTAAGGTTTGCTCTATATATATATATATATATATATACAATACTTAATTTAAATAAAATTATTACAAGAAACACAAAATATATTGATCAAACATATTACAATATATATTATTTCTATGATCAATCTAAACTATATTTTTTTCTTTAGTTTTCCTACAATACATTTTATAAATTTCCTATAATTTAATTCTTAAAAATTTTAGACAAAGTAATGACTAAATATTTAAGTTATTCCTAGGGACTAAAAGAATTAATTAGTCCCTATAATTTTTATTATTTCAAATTTCTAAATTACAATTTTAAACATCTTATAATATTCACTGCTACATGAAAATTAATTTTAATATTTGAAATTTCAAATTTAAGTAACTAAATAACACATTTGAAATTAAACAAACATTACAATATCAAACAAATTTAATGAAGACATTCATGCATTGTTGTGATTGAGATTTCCAAAAACAACCACTATTTCAATTTTAATAATAATGAAGATATAGAGCACCTACTTCAATGATGTATTTTGACCCATCACCACCATAGACGAGTCAGGGGAATAGAATCAAAATACAAAAATGGCCATAAAAGTACCATAGAGAACCATTTGTGTTGCCGTCAAGAAGAAGAGGAGAAAACAAAGACAAATATGCATCGAAAATGTGAGAAAGAAGAAGCACTTGCACTGTTTTATATAGTTTTACATTGAACACTTTGGGATTGGATGTAAATATTCACATTTACATTGAACACTTACTTTATTCGACGTAAATGTAAATGTTTACGTCAGAATCCCCAAGACATCTAACATAAAAAAGTTTAAAATATTTACAAAAATATCAAAACGTATTTTTTATGTTGTATTTCTAATGGTCTTACGTCAATATAATAACATAATTGGTCGTATTTACACTAGTGACTGAACAAAATAATTTAATTAAAAAAAATATTATTGACATTATTGAAAATGATCTTGATTGCATTGGTTGAAAAAAAGAGAACTTTAACCCTTATCGACCAAGAATTAACATTGGCCTACATTGAACAAAACATAATCTTAATAATATTAAATAACAAATAATCCTTATCAATTTTGAATGAAAAAAAAAACTAACTTACGTCATACTAAAATAATCCCATTGAACTAAAAATAATCCCCATCAAGAATCGCTTACATGAAAAAAAAAAAAAAAAAAGGTTGAAAAAAAAACCTATTAATTTAAAAAAAAAAAAAAAAAAAACGTACACACTATTAAAAAAAACCCATTAAAAAAAAAAAAAACCCCATCTCGAATTGCTTTCAAAAAAAAAAAAAAAAAAAGTGTTCGATGAAGATCCCTATTACTATTGACTAAAAGATCCTTATTAATATCAATCAAAAAATAACATTAATCTAAGTCAACATAAGTAAACTTTGATGATGTTGGTTAAAAAAATCTTTGTTAGTATCAATAAAAAACAATGTGGAGTTAATAATATTCTAACCTCATTCAAGGAAATAATGCTCCAACTAATGTCAACTAAAAAAAGAGTATAAAGAGAGTAATAAAAAATTTATGAGATGAGATAAGGTAAAGAATTTTAAATTCTTAATTTTTAAGTAAAAATTAAAATTCTGTACTTTTAAGTGAGACTTACAGACGTATCAAATCATTAATATAAAGAAATAAAAATATCCACTTTAAAACACTTTTTTTCCCATATACAAAACACGTTTTAAAAATAAAACAGAAAATATATTGGAACAATCAAATCCAAAATAGACAATTTTTTAAATACAATTAATGATAGATTTATATGAAAATAAAATCATATATTCACCAATTATTTGCTTGAGTAGAATAGAAAAAAATGAAAATTGAAAAGAAGATATAAAGAAAGAATAATGTTATATTGTATTACATATTTATAAAAAAAATATTAAATAAAAATAGTTAAATGTAATGTCTATAAAATGTGAAATCCGTTCAAGACTTTACATTAATAGGAGGATTAATGGAAGGATGCTGTTGGCGAATTAGAATGACTCAAGGTAAAATTATACTTGTTTTTCAAGAGAAGGTAAAAGTATACCCAGTTTTCAATGTTTAATCGAAAAATTGTTAAGATAGCAGGAAAGAGGTGTTGGTATAATAACAATTAGAATTTATGTTGAAGTCGTTTTAGTACTATTACTGAAATAATGACAAATTATTTCAGACTGTTGTATTTGTTAGAACACAGTAACTTTCTCACTATTTCTTCTATTTTCTAC
>Ga0099825_1006808_pt1 | contig 14135 bp, 5 predicted proteins | sample SiratroredBW_FD_76838 | JGI IMG/M metagenome (GOLD analysis project Ga0099825, IMG submission 76838) | Root nodule microbial communities of legume samples collected from California, USA - Siratro red BW | ecosystem: Host-associated > Plants > Roots > Nodule | place: USA: California | collected... | reverse complement strand
TTTTTTTTTCTTTTTAAAAATAAAATTTTTTTTAATTAAAAAAAAAAATTTTTTAAATGTGTTTATAAATCAAAAAAAAAAAAAAAAAAAAAAAAAACACCTTAAACCAAAGAGCTTTGTTGTCACTCTAATAGAAAATATATCAAAATAACAACTCAATAATATAGTAATAAGCAGCACAATAAAATTCTCCCGAACATGCAAAAAATTGTGAGGAACACTCATGAAAATAGAGCAGACAAGAAAATAAGAGGAACAAAATATTTTAATGTGGAAAAACCCTCAATATAAAGGTAAAAACCACAAGTCATATATAAATCATCCAAAGCAAACCAAACAAAAATGCTCACAAATAAGAAGGAATTAAGATGAACAACACCAAAATAGATTCGTTTACTGCAAACTACTTTTCATCCTCTCCATACTTCCAATCAACGAGCTAACCTTTAAAACGAACAGTCACCCTTTTACAAATCTGCTGCCCAGAAAACATCAGCTCCATCCAACAATGAACGAATTACCAGTTGCAATTTCAAAACTTGCACTTTAGTGAATAAGCAAAATCACAACAGTTTTTATTCTTCCCTCTCTATTTGTTGCAATGTTTTCAATAATGAGTCTCTCTCACATATAACCTTCGTCTGACCCTCTCCACTTAAATAAGTGAGACAAATGGACTTTACACATTTGTGCTTATTCTTCACATTGGAAAGGAGCCGAAAATGATATGAAATAAACTGGAAGAACAACGTGATTCAGCGACCGCTGTTGCTAGTAGTTGAAAGTTGTTCTACTGTGTTAGTTGGATTCGATTTGAGTTAGTTAGATATTCCCCTTTTTAGGGAAGTTGTTAGATTTAGTTTTCAAAGTTAACTATAAATGGGAAGTAGATTGGCCATAGACATTTATTCATGTATCTTGATCATATTCTTGTAAACAATCTTTTAATCAATGAATTCTTTGAGACCTTTTCTCCTATAGGGTTCCCCATTTCCATATATGTTCTTCGAGTTGCGTCTAAAAGCTGGAACTAAGAAAAATCACATCAATTGGTATTAGCCAGTACAATACTTTCGGAGTATACCTTTCAATGGCAAAATCAACTCGCAACGCAGCAGCAATGAAGGATTTGGAAAATGTGTGTCAACTCAATTGGAGGCTCGTTTGGCAGAACGTGTTGTGGGTTCAATACAGAGAACTTAGGGTGCGTCTGTGAGGGACACGTTGCAAGAATTGTTGAGATAAAATGTGGAAGTTGCATGGCGTCTCCAGGTGTTAAAGGTGAGCAGCCTGGATCTTTTTCTCATTCTTGTGGAACGAGGCTTGATTGATTTCCCAAGGTTTAATGGCAACAATGTGAACCAATGGATTTATGAATATGAGAATTTCTTTCTTATTGATAAGACAACTGTTGATTTTCGTTTTAAGCTGGTTATTGTTCATATGGAGGGTTGTACTTTACAGTGGCACTTCACTCTTGCAGAAACTACCAACTGTTCTTATTTTCCCTGGCTGGAATACAAGAAATTGACTCTTGAAAAGTTTGGTGATGCGTGTGATGACCTAAAGGCGGATTTAATGAAACTAAGAAAAAGTTAGTTGTAGAGTATTATGAGGAGTTTGATGTTATTATTAATCGCTTGAATTTGTATGACACGTAGTTGCTTAGTTGTTTCCTAGGCAGGCTTAAGAAGGATAGTCAAATGTCGGTAAGGATGTTTCAACCAACTATAGAAAGGCATTTTCTCTGGCAAGATTGAATGAGGCCACTAATACTTCAAGTTTTGTGATTACTGGTATCAATAAACAACAACAACAATGGGTGTTGGGCTCTAGACCATTGAGTCTGAATAAAACTACTTTTAGTGCGGTAACTGAAGCTAGTAAGGTGAGGGTGACACGAAAGAGTTTGACTCCTATTTATATGAATGAAAGGAGGGTCAAGTGCCTTTTCTATTTCTATGATGAACCTTATTCACCTGAATTGCAAATGCATGTTTCCGAGATCACTAATGAAGATGAGCAGTTGGAAGAAATGGGTAGTGTAATTGAGGTGACTGAAGCAACGGAACCTCAAATATTTCTTAATGCTTTAATAGGAATTGCTAGTTTTTGGACCATGAGGATCACAAGCTACTATCCAAAAAGGCCTTTGCACATCCTTGTACATAGTGGCAACACACAGTTTCTTGGATATGCACGTTGCCAATATGGTGGCCAAATCAACGAAATGGACCATTCGAATGCTGTTGCGGTAGATGGATCCAAGCTTAAGATTTCTTCTATGGTGAAAGGTTTCACTTGGACTATTCAGTTATATTATTAATTCTTTTAGGTTGTTGTGATTTGGTTTTAGGAATTGAGTTGACATTAATTGAAATTTTACCAAGTCGACAGTGGACTTTAAGGTCCATGGTAAGAGGCATGTATTAATAGGGCTGTTCTGTCACTGGTGTAAAGATTGCTAAGAAACAACAATTTGACAAGGCTTTGGTTGATGGTATTCATGTTTCCATGCTATAGCTTTGTGCAGCAAAGGGAGGACTACTATAGCCTTTAACCATGCATGTTGCTCAACCCTCATTATCAGAGGAAGTGAGCAAGCAGTTAAAAGAATTTAATAATATATTTGAGGAACCAACTCAATTACCTACATTTAGGCCTGGCCACGATCACAAAATTCCTTTGGTGCAAGGTACAAAAACGTGAATAAGAGGCCTTAAAAGCGTGCTAAAAATCAAAAGGACGTTTTAGATAAAACGGTACAAGAATATTTGAAGACTGGTGTTATTCAGGACAACAGTAGCCCATATGTAAGCCCCATAGTTTTGGTGAGAAAGATGGATCCTAGAGAATGTGTGTGAACTATAGGGAATTGAACAAGAGTATAGTAAAGAATAAACTTCCAATTCCTTTGGTAGATTATTTATTAGATGAATTACATCGTTTTACAATCTTTTCCAAGATTGACCTAAGGTCTGACTACAACCAAGTGCGGATGGACCCTTCAAATGCAGTTTGGGCTTACCAATGCATCTACAACATTCCAAGGTCTTATGAATACAGTGTTGCAACAATTTTTAAGGAAATTTTTATTAGTCTTTTTTTATCACATTCTCATTTACAGAGATAACTTGCAACAATATCTGAATCGCCTTAAATTGGACCTTCTAACTCTGAGGGATAACTACTTGGTTGCAAGAAGATCCAAATGTTATTGCATTGTGAATAGAATGGAATATTTGGGTCATTTCATCTCAACTGAAGGAGCGGCTACTAACCCAGTGAAATTGAAGCTATGGTAAAATAACCTTTATCTCAGACTATTAAGAAGCTGAGTGGGTTATTGGGTTTAGTAAGTTATTACAAGAGGTTTGTAGAGGATATGGAGTTATAGCTAAACCTCTAATTGATTGTTTGAAGGACAATTTTATGTGGACCCAAGATGCCAAACTAGCATTTCAGAAGATTAAACACTTGGAAGACCATGCTTCAAGTGTGTAGGGGGGGGGGGTGTGGAATTGGAGCAAAAGCCATGCAAAATCACCATTTCTTACATCAATAGGATCTTGAATCTACAACAATAGTCTCTATCTACATATGAGAAGGAGTTGTTAGGTATGGTTTTTGTTGTGCAAAGGTGGAAACGTTACCTTTCGAACCGACATTTTACACTAAAAACAGATCATGGTAGCCTCAATACATTTTGGATCAAAGACTAACAACAGATTTCCAGCGAAAGTGATTAGTTAAGCTCACGAAGTTTGACTTCTCAATTAAGTAAAAGAAAGGTCAAGAAAATGTAGTAGCAATGACTTGTCAAGAGTAGGTTGTGTTGAGCAGTAGATCGAGTACCCAGTAACTGCAATTTGAGTTGGTGGACACAATTCATCAATCCTGACTTAAGAATGTACGCATGCAGAATTAGATCGGTGAAGTGCAAAGCAATTTGACTCCGCATAAACATGACAAGTGGCAGAATGGTGAGCTCATTTGACTTCGCATAACCATGACAAGTGCTCACTTCACAACTCTGTCACGTCCCTACACTGCAAGGGAAGTAGCACAGGCATTTACGGAGAGTGTAGTCCAACTCATCTAACCATAACCTGATTTCGGAAGTGCAAGTGGAATGGTTAGACTGAATCTCAATACTAATAATATAGCTAGAAAAGATGGGAGAATCTATTCTAGATGTTGATAGGGTGTTGGAAGACAATTTTTTCTTGAAATCTAGAAAAAAAATAATAATAATAAAATAACATCAATAGAATCGCCACCACAAGGACTAGGAGCACAAAAAGAAGGAAACTTGGGGAAAGGTTGATTGGTTGTCAAGTGTCGACACCCACACACCGATGAGCTGCAAATGGAGTGGGAGAGAAGTTGCGCATGGACGGTTGGATAGATCAGCACGATGTGATCCCAACTTTGTGTTTGTCAGAAAACTCACTATACTCGGTTGCGGAATAATCACAAACCCGGGAGAACGATTCACCAAAGAAAAAATTCCTCTGAAGAAAACGAGTCTACAAAGTCACCACAATTATAATTATATAAATAAGGAGCAAATCCTTTATATTCAAGAATATCTTCGTTATATATGTATTATTACAAACATTTTTATTTGTTCTCGTATAATACCTGTATTATTAGAGGATATCAAATCTTCTCTGTTATTGATTCATTTTTTTCAATATCAACAAAGCATTTTTGTGGTGTCAGAATCACGGTTTCAACTCAATGTCTTTCTCTTTCCTATAATTTAACATGTCCTTCGGTCTTTATTTAATTTATTATCCCTCAGTTATCTCACTCGTTCTTTTGATTGTTTAGGGTTTATGTTTTCTAACAAAACTGGAGTTCAAAATGATAGGCATTGAATGTGGGTCTCATGACCTTCACCAACTATGGACCTCAACTTATGTTAGTACAGTGGTGGATTCCCCTTCTCTAATCCATGCCCAATTGGATCATTCTAACATTATCAAACTTTAACACCTTGTATCACATCTGTCTAAGTTGTTTCTAGATTTTCGTGTGGATCATGTCAATCAGGAAAACATAGTTATAGTTCTTTCCCTAAGAGTGTTCCCGAAAAACCTTTGTCTTCTTTTATTTTCTCAGAAATTTGAGAACCAAGTCATGTAAGGTCTATTTTAGGATTTCAATAGTTTGCAACTTTCACTGATGATTAATCTTGATGTACTTATTTCTCAATAAGAAAATGTTCTAAGTTGTTTTTCATATTTCAATATTTTAATAATAAAATTAAAAATCAATTTAGTGTTTCTATTCATACTTTACATAGTGATAATGTCTTCTCATTCTTTTCATACATTATAGAGTGGCAGGGCATAAGAATAGACATCTAATGAAACACCTTGAACTCTTTTACTTTATATGGTCATGCTCCTTAACAATTTTTGGCGTGATGTTCTCATTGCATGCTATCTCATCAATCTCATGCTTTCTCTGTCCTTAACAACCAAATACCTCACATTATTTTGTTCCCTCATCAACCCCTTCACCTTTTAACCCTTTGAGTATATGAATCTACCTGTTTTGTTCACAAACTTAGTCCTAACCTCGATAAATTGTCAACTCAATCTCACAAGTGGCGTTTTAGGCTATCCTAGCTCTCAGAAAGGGTATAAATATTTATCACCCTTCCTTTATTGCTATTAGTTTATGTCACTTTCTTTGAGTCTTATCCCTATTTTGCATCCAATTCCTTTCCTTTTGAGATTATCCTAGCTCCCACCATCATCCTCTTGTCTTTGATACCACATGTATGTTTGGTGTATCCCCAGATCTACCACTTCAACCTCCTTTTCGGGTTTATCATCACCAACAACATTTATGCCTTTCAATTGGACTAGCTACTGACTCTATTTTGATGTTGTTGAGACCCTAGACGGTCTTATACCAACTAGACAATTTAACTCCAGTAAAGACCCTTTAAAAGAATTTTAACGATAACAAAATCTAGACGATCTTATATATACATGTTTTATTCCTATGAACTTGCTAATGAAAGTTTTGTACTAGATTCAACTCATCAGGCCATCCAACGGATACTTGAAGAAATAGATCATCCATCGGTAGCTATATGCTTGTTTGAACATGTTTGTTTGAAATCAAAGCACATAATCAAAGTCATCATCATAAATCAATTTGAAAGATTAAATCAAAACTATATTTAGAAATGATAAACTCTCCTATACATTGAAATAAACAAAAAAGGAAAGAGTTTTCATATAAAAAATATATATACTCTCAACGATTTTATTAGAATCTCAAAGAAGAAATAATTTGAAACGTGATATGTTGTTAACTAACTTCTAAACATGATTATTACTACATATGTTACATGGTTGAATTGTTTCCCTTTCAAGAGAAGACTGAAACATATTTTAGATCAAGACCTTCCATATCAAGCTTCCAATCAGCTAGTTTCAAGGAATGCTATGCAAGATTCAAGTAGCTAACAATGTAATCAAATCTTAACATTTTTGTTAAAGCAATGATCATCTTTGAAGTCCTATATAAAGGCATCAAGATGAAGATGAAGAAAAGAAGAATTTATGAGAAATACATGTGCAATGCAGTAGGTTCAGTGCAATAGTCCAACAATTTGACATGAGTTGGAGCGAGGCTGATTATTTTGTGATTTATCATCATCAGGGATTGGTATTTACCTAGTAATGTATGCAATGTAGGTTGATGACATTGTTCTTACAAGTAGAGATCAATAAAGTATTTTTTTATATAAAATAACACCTCTGTCATCATTTTCAACCAAAAGACCTTAGAAAGCTTAGTTATAGCTTAGATATTTGGGAATTGAGATAGCATAATCCAACAATGGAATTGTAATTTTCGAGAGAAAGTATACATTGTATATTTTAAAGGAAGCTAAGCTAATAAATTCCAAGCACCTTGACACACTTATGGATCCCAATGTTAAGACCAAGCTTGGGAGAGCTACTTTCAAATTTTGAGAAGTATAGGAGATTGGTTTGGAAACTGAACTACCTCGCAGTCACCCGTCATGTCATTTCCTTTGTGGTAAGAAGGTGAGTTAGTTTTTTAATTTTCCAAGTGCAGGACATTTGAATGCAGTTATTCTTCTAAAGTACATGGACACAATAATCATACTCGAGTTGTGAGATATTCATACGCAAATTGGGTAGATTCTTCTACTGATAGAAGATCCACTTTCAGATATTGTCTTCATCAATGACAAGTTGATTTTCTTAGACAAGCAAGAATCAAAATATAATGGCAACATCTAGTGCAGAAATAGAACATAAAGTTATGGCTTTTTTCCACTTCTGAACTTATTTAGCTCAAAGAACTACTTCAAAAATAGAGATTTGGGGAGGTTACATAGATAACTTATTTGTGATAACCAAGTTGTCCTTCATATTACCTCAAATCCAATATTTCATGAGAGGATAAAACATATTGAGATAGACTTCATTCGTGAAAAGATTGTATCTAGACACAATACTACTCAATGATCAATTATCAAATGTCTTCACTAAATCATTTGGGGTCCTAAAATTGATTATATTTGTAATAAGATTGGTGTGTATGCATTATATACTAACTTGAAGGAGAGTGTCAAATATATTTTATTATAGGGGCCTACCCCTATCCCTATGTAATGCAATGTACATTCTATATATAATATGATCCTTTGTTGTGTTTGTGATACACAAGAATTCCATCTTATAACTATCTACCATTTATTTAGAGTAAGGCATCTTAGTTGTAAAGATTTAACAATAAAGGGACTAAGCACATCTATAGCATACCCATTTATTTGATTGGTTCTGGTATTCCTAGCAAAGATAACTAACAATTCAGCAAATGTACGGTTTCCTATCCATCGCTTTTGACCATCGAGGATCCAACCACCTTCTACCTGATTATTTCAATGCAAGGATACACTACTGAACATGGGAACGATTGAGCATAGATGTGATCCTCAAAAAACTGATATCACTTCCATAATCAGGTTTAGTCAAAGCCTAATAATGAGAAGAAAAACAACCTCCTTGAACACAGTGCTATACTTAATGGTCAATCAAAGATGTAAATTTTCTGAGTAAACTATGAGCAAAATAGTTACCAGTCAGAGATTTATTATTACCGACAGTGAGCATTGCCAAGGAAGAGTGAACCAAGAAGAAAGTTGGACAGCTTGCATCAACTCTAGCAACTTCTGCATCAGCAGAAACACTTCCAGTTATGGAAAGACCCGGACAACCATAGCCCTCAGAATCAGACAGAGCTAGCTAAGAACACCTTTTGCAGTGCTTTACATTTAGCTAAGAGTCTAAGAAGAAATATGAGAGAAATATAGTAAACATAGAACCTTCATTGTCCCACTAGCAATATGCAGGTCTGCAAACTTTGCAATAACATGAAATGGGAATTCAGCCTTTTCTCAGTACTAACAAACAAAGTATGAGATTGAGAGTCATGAGAATGAAAAGAAAAAAAATAACATCATATATTTTCATATTATAATTAATCTCCTCCACTCCTCACCCTAAAAAACCAGAACAAACTTTCGGGTCATATGAAAATACATTAATCATCACTTTGGTCCTCTAATAATAAATATACAAAAAAAAAAAACCCTTTAATTTTCCTTTTTTAAAGTTAAATGGATATTTCAATGTTAAATATACAATTTAGTCTCCAGCATGTTACTTTGGTCTTCAAGATCTTCCATACACATAACTTTCATGTAAGTTAAACAAATTAAGACAAACTTGTTACACTTCAGTCAATTAGTATCATAAAACTTACTTTCATGCATCAAAATAACACCAAAACCAAATAAAATTATACATTTACTCGTATAGTCATGTCGGATCACCATTATAGACATTTTTTAAGAATATACTTATTTTCTCATAAAATTAAATTTTTGTCTCAGTAATCTTTATTCATCTCAAATAAACTTTTATCGTACATATTATCCAAATAAACATACTGATTAGAAAATAATACTAATTACATGCTTGAACGCTCTGTACACCCTTCCCAAGTTCATCCATTGAGAGACAAAAGCAATACCATTCAAAAGGGTTTATTCAAACATGCCCTGGAAACATGTTAAGAATGACGTTTGAGTTTTGTCAATTGTTCTCTTCCTTTTTCTTAAGGCAAAGGTGGAGACACTGATCTTGTTCATTATGGGAGAGCAATTTGTTGTTCCATACTTTCTCTCACTTAGTTTCTCTTCCTCCAGTCTCAACAAGTCATCATAATGAAAATAAGCTCAAACTGAGCTCTATACCAATATTCATTACACAATTCAGTCAAAAATAATTTAAAAATAACAAATAACAATAATAATGACAAAAACATCAATTAAAAATGGGATGATTTAATCCTTATTATAATGTATATAAATGTAATGTCAATTAATGTTAGTTACCAGAGCAAGGAAAATAAGCTGGAGCGGCTTGTGGAAATGCTACAGAAACATCAAGTGCTGACAAATTAAGATACGAAGGCGTCACAGAATTCACGTTTTCTGTAACAAAAAGAACCAAACAAAGAGTATTAGAAACAAAATGCGACAACATATCATATGAATGTATTACTTATTACGCATCTATGTGGATCATAAAATCAAACCAAAACGAAAAAAATAAGGAGATTGGGATCGAAAAGACCTTGATTGGAGCGAGTAATAATTGAAGCGAAACTGTCCAAACTGAAATGAAGATGTTTGGACGAACGAGATTTGTCTATTGAAACAAAAATTGAAAGGAAAAAGATGACAAAACTTCGCCACTTCGCCTGAGATTTATCATCGCATTCGCAATAATAGTTTTGATGTTTAAATAACTGAAATATTTATTTTATCTCCTTTACAATGTGCATACAATTTAATTTTCAACACATTAATAATTTAAATAACTATAGAGTGTGATTGATGATAATACTAAGGAAATCATGGTGATTAATGTGCATATTAATATGTTATTTTAAATTTTATACTATTTTATTTTTGTATTGAGATAAAACTTAATTATTATACTACATTTTACGATTTTATATATTAATGTGTATTATATCTTTAAAATATATTTATTTATATAATTTATTTACTGTTATACTGTTATGTGTAAATTTATATATTATTTAAGAAATTTAAATTTAAAATCAAAGGGATTTAAGTTTTGTTAAAGGGAAAAAATGAAATGCTATAAAACTTTTGAAAGTTATAAAATAAACAAATTAAAATAAGGCAGAGATGATCGATTTTAACAGTTACTTGGAAAGAAATAAAGGAATAGAAGATAAATAAATTTATTTTACATAAATTAAAGAATATATTGGAAAGTGAAATGTTTATAAAAAAATGATTTTTTATAAGTATTTAAATATATAGAAATTAAACTTATATATATTATTCAAATAAATTTTATAAAACTGAAATAAATTCAACTAATCATAAACCTTCTTATGTGGAGATAATAAAATTGAATTAGTGAGTAACTTTGACTTATAAATTTTTATATGATCATTTCAATAACTTGTTTATTTTAATGAGTATATATATCAAATTTAGGATTTTATAAGTTAATATAATATTGAGGTATAATCGTAAGATATAACTTCTCTATTTCTTAACTCACCTTGTTATTGTATTTCTATGTAAATGTGTGCTTTGTGAAAACAAAATTGAATTTTTTTTTTTAAGTTACTCTGAAATTAACTTATTATTTATTATGAATAATTGGTATTTTCATATATGTATTTTTCTATATGTGTATATTAAGATTTTTCTTGATTTATAAAGGTGGTGAGGACTATATCATAATATATGTGCATATATATTTTTAGGGATGTTTGTGTCTGATTATCTGTTTATATGTTTATAGTTTTTTCTCTATTTGTGGAGTTAAAAGTCATCTTGCAAGTCACAGTTAAGTACTATGTATAATATTATATTATTTTGTTATCACAATATAGTTGTATGAGTAATTTTTAAAGTATTATCTTTTTATCTAAATGCTATAGTTAATATTTATCTTTTGTTGAGAGAAAAAAGTAAAGTTTTACAAAATAATTATTTAATATGTATATATAAATCAATTATTATATTTATATATGCAAATATTTGCACTTACAATTAATTAATTAATTTACTATTATTCTCTTCCAACTTATTTCCTATAACTTTTGTATTATTTGATGTAAAAGAATATTTAACATTTGTTTTGAATTTTATAAAGATTTAAAAATTAAAAAATGTGAGTGTTTGTTTGTCTTTGAATATGATTGAATAAGGATAAATAGGTCGAAAATACAAACATAAGAATTTTACATTTTTTACAAAACTACGAATGAAAATTTTTAAAAAATATCTTGTTATTTTCATTTTTAATGTATTTTATTAATTTTTTTCATTTTAACTTTGATTACTATCTTTAAAAGAACATTATATATTTGTTATTAAAAATCTAAGTATTATGAAAAATCTTTTGAAATTCTATTCAATTATGTTTTCTAGATCTCGATTTACGATAAAGTTATCAAACTTATACTTTTAAGAAGGAGCATATTATAAAGAAACCAACAAAATCATTCTTGTCTCTAATATTAGAAAAATAAATAAATATATATATATATATCAATTTTATAACACTAAATTTAAAATAAATAATAAAGGATGAAGTAAAATAAATACCAAAGAAAAGTTAAAATTTAACACTACAGTACTTTTATCATTTTTGAAATACAAAAGTTAGATGGAATAGAAATATATAATATAGTTAAATTTCACCACTTCTCTTCATGTATGATTAAATTTATTAAATAATTTTTTCTTCTTCTATGTTGTCTTCAATCTTTATTATAAAAAGTTATACTTCAATCCATTAAAGCAAATGTTAAACATATTTTATTGAACACAATTCCTTCTTTTTCAATCCAATATAATAAATTTGTATTAAATTCAATGATTTAAAGATGATTAATAAATCCTTTTCTCTGTTTCTAGACAAATGATTTATTGATTCTATTATCTTAAGTTTATAACTTATAAGGATTTTTCAATCTCTTACTACTATAATTAGTTTACTATTGATCAAAATCTAACAAGATTAAACATCAATAAAGAATAAAAATATAGAACTGGTGATTATATCTAACTTTAAAAATGAGAATTTAACTACTTAGCATAGAATCTAAACCAAATGATGATAAAAAAAATGGAGATAAAAGTCATCACGAAATTTTTCAATAGATGAGTATCTTAGCCTTCTTTTCTTATGCTGCAGTGCTTCTGCATCATCCTGAGAAACCTCTTTAATATTTTGGATTTCAAGCCAATAAAATATTATCACATGAATGGCTCATGGAGTCAAAGCTTTTGCTTGCTAAGTCAGTTGCAATCAATTGTTATATGTTTTATGTCTTTCAAAATCAGTGGCTGAAACTTAGTTTTCATTTGGACTGGCTCTCTGATCAAGATCAAATAAAGGATGCTTCTCTTTGGTCTAATGTTAACTGAGCAAAAATTCTTGAATTAACAAGATATGAAAAGCTTAATTAATGATGCTTAATGAATTAACATCCTTCCTTTACTTTGATGTTACTTGAATTGTTTTTTCTTCTCCCATTTTTTTTTAACTCAATCAATGTCAAAAGAGTTTTAAAATATTATATATATAAAAAGCATAATAAATCCTTTTTTCCTATAATTAAAAAAACTAAATAAAAAGTTATAAAAATTAAGTTAAAACATTTTAAAATAAAATAAATAAATATTATGCTTAATAAATTAAACACAAATAACACTCATCAAGCTAAGAAAAGTTGTTGATTTTACAAACTCAAAAATATGATTCAAAATAAGTTAATAAAAATAAAACATGTAGGAAAGAAGAACAATTTTAAAAACTAATTGAGTTTAATTGTCATCTCATTAGATAATATATTATTTTATTATCACATCACTTTACTCTTTTTAGTAACTACTTCAAATTCTTATATAAGTATTATTTTTTAAGTTTCTTCAAGATTTTACAAATGCATGATTACTCTTTTTACAACCAACAACTCTTCACTTACACAAAATAAAAATAGTTAGAAATAAATATTTGGAAAAACACAACTTACATTAGACTTAACTCTCAATATCTTAAAAGGTGAATATAAAGATTTAACTAAATAAAACTTTGATTTTCTCTATAGACAAATAAAAGTTTGAGAGCTTGTCAAGAATGTAGAGGAGTTTTCTCGGTAATGTTTGCTTCTTTCTTTATATTTTCTTCTTCTTTTCTCTTAGATCTAAAAGGTTTAAATTTAGTCATTGTCTTAGGGATTTGAAATATATCTTCTTTTTCTTTTGATTCATCAAATGAGCAATGGAGGTGTGCATTAAATACTTTGGGTAGATCATTTAATGATCATTAAATATTTTATGTAGATCACTTATTTATGTATTTAATGCTTGTATGGGGAACTTTAATGATGTATTAATTTTTGTTCACATGCAAGGGTATTCTTTATAGCATGTGTTACTTATCTTTTTTAAGTGATAAATATTGTTTTTTATCATGTTATTAGCCATTTGTAATAAATAATGAATGATATATAACAGAAATTGCAAAGTAGACAACAATGGTGATTTCTTCTAATGGACATGTCTTTTGATGTATTTTGTTTTTTGATAGATTTTTAAATCCTAAACTCTAAATCTTAAACTTAACTACGAAAGATGTTGATCCTTTATAAAGGCATTTCTAGCAGAGTGAACAAACACAGGCAATGCTTTAACTATTCACCTATAGATAGTCTATCATTGAACTAGACGATTCATCACGTGATAGACAATTTGCACTAGAATTCTTTTGATTTGACTTTGGAAATGACAATAATCTATCCCCTTAAATAATTGTCCCATTGGAAATTAAACTTGTGACCTTGACTTTGATACAAATTATTGGATCGAGAACTTACCATTGGATCAAAAGCTATAGTTGATAGTTAAAGTACAACTCTTCTACTTAAGAATGTAACAACTCAAATGTCACGATTTGATTGTGACTTGCTTCACCTTACCTCCGCCATGTGACAATTAATGTCACTTACAA
>Ga0099825_1006807_pt1 | contig 14137 bp, 5 predicted proteins | sample SiratroredBW_FD_76838 | JGI IMG/M metagenome (GOLD analysis project Ga0099825, IMG submission 76838) | Root nodule microbial communities of legume samples collected from California, USA - Siratro red BW | ecosystem: Host-associated > Plants > Roots > Nodule | place: USA: California | collected... | reverse complement strand
TGGTTTATCATTTTCCAATCCTATAATCTCCTTTAAGATATTTAATTCTGAAAATAAATCTAAGCCATCAAGATCCAATAAATTATCATGTTTCAAATACTTTTTCAAGGTTTAAGCATTTTTTTTTCAAAAGTACACAACCCAATAATTTTAAATTTTTAATATTAAATAAAAAATCAAAAATATCTTCATATATTTTAAATTGTTCAAATCTATTTTGGAGTTTGACAATTGCTTTATCTATATACAATATATAAAAAAAATAAAAATAATCAATTCTAAATGACTCTTGAGGTGATTTAATAACTTCATTCTTAATATTTTTTTTTACAACTTAGGCTCTACATCCATTTCAAAAGCAATTTCAAATAAATGCATTTTCAAATCCATTTTCTCTATATGTTTCAAAAAGTGAAAGAAGACTTTTTAATTGTTCAATGACCATATTAATACACATATTTTTTGATTGTAAATTTTTACTATCCGAATTAACTGCAAATAATATATATCATACTGAACATAACTTATAAGTATGTATATAAAATAAGTTTAAGTTATTATATTTATCTTTTGATCTTGTCCTTTGGTATGTCTTTAAATATAATTTGTAACTTTTAAATTCTCTTTCTTAAATCTACACAAATTATTTTAAGATTAATTAAATAATAATGAAAAATAAAAATAAAAAATTAGGATCAATTGATCATTCTCATATTATTTTTACCTAATACTGATGTCTTCAAAAGAGCCAAAAAAGCCAAAGTGAACACAAACTCTTCCTCAATCAATCTATTGCTCAAAGTCTCCAAAGTAAAGACATGCGCATATATGCATAGTATAGAATGATGAAATATGAAATGAAAGAAATTTTAAATTGAAAACAAGTTAAAATAATATTATGGAAGGAACAAAAGAGAGATAGGAAGAAAGGAGATAAGTGAAGAAAGAATGAGAGAAGTGGAAGAAGAGTGAGATAATGATATGATATATCAAGAGAGATGATATCAATGAGTTAGAATATAGGAAAGAGATAAATTAGAAAGTTTTGATATGAGAGATTCCTTGACTATTCAAATTTTCTTAGAGATAAATTAGAAAGTTTTGATATAAAGATTTTTTTTTCTTGACTGTTCAACTTTTTTTAATATTATTAATTTATTATAAGAAAGTTTTAAGAATATTATTCATTAAATAGTATTTATAGTACCAATGTAAATTTAAAGCCATTAAATAATATATTTATAGCACTAATGTAAATTTAAAATCAGTTAAAATATTTAAATTTTTAATTAAATTTTTGTTAGTATAATTTTAAAATTAAATATTTTTTATTTTATAATAATATGTGAGTATTAAACTTTTTTGAGGCCTAAAACATATTAAATTTTTTTTGGGCCTTTGTGGGTTTGAGGCCTAAAGCATATTAAATTTTTTTGAGGCCTTTGAGACCTTGAGGTCTAAAGCGGTTGCTTTATTTGCTTGGGCCTTGAGCTACCCCTGATTTCAATGAATGAGGACTATATATGAAAATGGAACTACTGACTGTTTAATCATAAAGTTCTAATGACATGCATGTCATGAATCGATTATTCCAAGAAGATAAAAAACATATAAACTATATATTTAACATATGAATTGAGAGATGAAGATATTTTACCTGGTTTGATGGAAATTGTAGTTTGATACATATAATCTCCAATAAAGCCAGGAAACCATGCATACAAATTGTAATCCCCAGGTACAATATTTTTAATTAAGAAGCGTCCACTTCTGTCAGTTTGAGTCCAGAATTGATAACCCTGTGAATTACACAAAACTCAAACTCTTTTCATCTTAATCCGTCACCAGCTAGCCCTTTAAAGTTCAAGGAATTAAATCCCATTGGTTCAAACTCATATTGTACCTTGCATTCTTTCTGCCACGATCCTGCATTTCCAGGCAAAGCTAGTCCAACATAAGCCTTTTCAGCAGGTATACTGCAAAGCAAGGGATTAAGATAAGTATTATATATGTAAGCAAAGAATAAAAATGTAGCTAAGTAAGGAGTTGGCTTATACAGATCTCGGACTAGTAGTTGTCCTGACACTTTTCCCCGTTGATTGGGTGGAATGAAATGTTCTGATCCAACGAAATCATAAGGCCATCTTGTGACTTCATGGGATAACTAATTGATAAAAGAACAATAATATATTGTGTTTTAATTTAGTCACTCCACTTAAATAATGTGTATTAAACAAAAGGCAATGTGGTTAAAGGTTATAATATATGCACCTGTTTTACAGCATCCGACCACAGAGACCGAAACGGAGCTTTGTTTGGAACAGAGTTAAGATAAACAAAAATGGGGCCAAAAACTTTTTTATAAGCCTCCCCTTTACCAAAATTCATGGTTAAATCTTCGCCAGCGTAGTGAGTGCTCGTGAACATCTAAACATGGAAACAAAATACAATAGTAACAAAACGAAAAATAGAGAAATTTGGACTTATTGGGAAACGTCATCAGGCTTAACAATCTAAATTACAACACAGTTTGTGCTAGGTGATTAGAAGAAATTCTTATTGAGACATTGTTTTTGAGCGTGTACTCAGAAGTTAAAAGTAGAATTACAACATTCAAATAATGATTCTTAAGAACTAAATTCGAAGCCTAAGGTTGAGATTCTAAACTAGATATCTAAGAGGACGGTCGGATAGTATATCAATTCTCATTAAAATATAATAGAGATATATCAAATAAATTTCTAATAATATCTTTTTATAAAATTTTATATATATAATACAATGGGTTGAAAGATCAGAAAAAAATTCGCATTTGTAGATGGTCAATACCATAATCTAAAAGTAATAAATTCAATAAAGCGCTATAAAATAATGGAAAATATGTGACGTGGAAGCTTAGAAATGTTAATTAGTAATTGAAAAAAGTGGTACTGTTTTGGAGTAATTTACAAGGTTGCATGAAGAACTTACGGAAAGAGAAGTTGGACCAACGTGAGAGGTTAAGTCTTGCTTAATAGGGCCACCACTGCGGAACTCATTACTTGGAGTTATCACCCAAAAACCTTCTGCTGCCTTATCATCATCCTTGGCAATCCAACCATGCACACTGCAATCTTTGTTTTCACTGGAGTATTGGTATTTGTCATCCACCTATGTCCAACAAAATCACGGTTGCTACTATAAACATTACTAAAAACAGCAACGATAACCTAAGTCATTATTTTTTCTTTCACATAAAGACTTATGAAAGAACTTATCCAAAGCTAAATTCTGAGTGTGGAGGTTATATCAGAATTACCTCTCCCTTAAATTCTGAGTCATATGGACGAGTAAAGAGAACAGCTTCAGGATACGCCAAGGGTCGACCCCTTTCTCTATCGATCTGAGAAGGCATGTCCCTTTGCCTAGTGTTGGATATGGCGAGGTAATGAAACCTAGATCATAGGTTCTTTGTTAAGCTTACGTTTCATTTTGTCTTTTTATCATTATAATAACAACCTTAAACTGGAATATATTTTTGAAAGAAGTTTAATGGTTATGTAGGACATTGTAATCTAATAAAAAAAATATGGTTATTTTTAATGTAATTATTATTCTTATTATAAAAGTTAACATTTATTGGATGTATTTGTGATGGAATATGTTAAATGCTTAAAAACGTAATTTTGATCTACCTGCTTTAGTGCGTGTATTCTTTTCCTCTTTTTCATGATAACAGCTTAAAAAGTTATATTTTTTTTAACATGTTATGTTTATTTGATAATAAAAATCATATTACTCTAATGATAACGAATTCAAATTAAATCGGTAAGCTAGATTACTTAAACATTTTATCTTACCTTGCTATGTAGAAGTTGAATAAAAATTATACTGAATATATAATGAATTTTTTTTTTCAAAAATATTTATAAAATATGCATTGACATAATAAAAGTTTTCATTTTAGTCATTTAATTAATTACAAATCTCTATGTAGAATATGTTTGTTAACTTCTATATATAATAAATATTTTTACACTAACAATATATGTCTGTTAAACTCAATATATAAAAATATATTTATTAGAGTAAAATACATTTGTAGTATAACTTAATTGCATACAGTTTTAATCTTTCAAATCTTTTTATAGTAATTCTTATCAATTTATTTATTTTTTTAAATAGTTTCTATCTTGATTGTATATCTCTTTTTCAATTAATTTTTAATTCATTCAAATTATTGTTTCATATTCTTCCATAATTTTCCATCCATATTAGTCAATGAAATGAAGAGTGCTAACTTTCTTTTCTCAAAATATTTTTGTTTCTTAGATCTAGTAATATTTTTCCAATCACCTGGCTTCGTCGAGTTTGAAAACAGTCCTAACTTGATAAACCTCAGCCGCAGGGAATCCACTGGTTCTTTTGAATATTACATATGAATAAAAACCAGAATCGCCTCTTCGCAATATATACCTGCACCAAAATATATTTATATCAAATAATGTTAGTGAGATACTTCTGCAAAGTGTACGAAAAATTAAGGCTTTCGACATCCACCTTTGGTCTATGTCTATGGGGACACTTGAGCCATTCATGGAAGCTGTCCATTTTCTAAAAAATGAAACCTCCACTATATTCTGGTTTTCTACAATGACTGAGAAATCTGTCCCCTGGACTCTGCAGGAACAGTTTCAAACACGAGTTTCCTTTTTTAATATAATAATAACACGATTTGTATGGATTAAGTATCAAGAATGAGTTTAAGTCTAATATTAAATAGAAATAAAAAAATAAAAAAACTAATTTTAAAGATGTATTCTTTCCTTATGTAAAAAAAAATTCAAATTATTGAAGTCTCAAATGATAAAAATAACAAGTTTAGCATCATATAAAGATTCACACAGTCCTAATTATTAATATTTTACGTTCACATGGATGAAATAAAATGTAATAAAAACCGACAGCAATAGAAAGAAAAATCGAATAAAGAGGAAATTAGCAAAAAAAAAAGTATGCCAAAACGATTCAAATATATGTACCTCTGAAACGACCCAGGTTTTTTTCCTTGTCGGTTCCAAACAACGTCGAAGTATCTGTAAGCCAAGGCCGGAAATTTGCAGATCATTTTTTAAGTCATGCTATTCTTGGTTGTTGTTTTGAAGAAAACATTCCTAATTTCAATGTAAAATTATTTAATAAGTAGATGATAGGTATATACACACCCTCTATCGTCTTCTTCATTTTTAGGCTCAAGTACATTGTTAATTCCGTTATATATTCCAGTGATGTGCCCTTCGGGTTTTGACAAATTGAGAGAAACGATGCCATTGTCAATTACCACCTGAAATCAAGTAGAGACTTAACTAGATGAACAAAATGACTTCAACTAAAATAAACTATAAACAACTATCTCAAACTCCATTACGAGGTCAAGGTGAGCTGAAAGTTCCGTAATAAATATAAATGAAAAAAGACAAATAAGAAAGATGTTTAAACCTATTGTTTTAGGTTTTGAATGGAAAATAGTATCTTTATATCCTCGGTAAACACTATTATTTTCAAAACTAAGAATACTATGTTTAATTGATTGGAATCAAACTATCCTGTAAATTGTATTAAACTGTTTTTAATTATTATTTTTACAAAAGTTTAAGAACAAACAGAAGTTGATTGATTAGATTTTCAGTTTTGCTAAATGCACCACTAGAAAGAATCACGAAGATAAAATGAACTGAGATAGATCAAGGAAATAGATAACTTTGACTAATTATCTATTAGTGTTCGTTTTTGGCCCACATTATAGTCTGAAAGCTAATTTCCAATATATTTGCTGGAAGGATATAGTTCTAGCAACTGAGACAAACTAAGTGCAAAGAAAATGAAGCACATTTGGCTGTTTACAAAGAAAGTTAGTTACACATAGTGGAAGTTTCCTCAACCCACTTCCCAAACAAAACACACCAAGATACAAATTCCGTTCCCCATCTACTTTGTACATGCAAATGCCGCACACCAACGCACTGAAGAGCTTGGTAAAACTGAACTCTATTTTTTCACATTCTAAATGCAAAATTAACAGAGAAAAGATACCAGTTAAGATAGTTTTTTCTTTTTTCTTTATTCTGTATAATGAGACTCGTTTTGGTAAATTTAGACCTCTTCACTTGACTTCAAAAAATTGAGGGGCCAAACATCATCGTACTGTTGGTTGAGATTGGCTTTGCAGTTAGACAAAACTTTATGCCTGTTCTGTAACATTTATGGCTGTCTGAACATCTTCTCCCTGTTCTATAGCTACTCTACACGTTAGCATTTTGCCTTTGTTGTGTGGTTCCCTTTATGTGACATAGGTAGTTGAGCTGTTGCATATTCAGCACCAAATCCAGCTGCTACCCACTCCCGCGATCTACTTCCACAGAGAATTTTCATATCAAGCAGGATTGAACCTAGTCAAACCATCTTTTCAAAAGTTGATTGTGTCTCCAATACCCACTTCTCGAGATATATTGACTTCAAACCAATTTTGTTCATCCTCTTCCAATAAACTTTTCTCAAATTCCTCTACTGCCAAAAGAGTTCTATTTTTACTCATTCCTTTAATTCTCATATTTGGATACGATGATGATCTTCTATCCTATGAAGATCGGGACATCTCTTAAATGACATATCTTGTGTTTAACATGTATTAAATATAGACACATGAACGATATATATATATATATATATATTTTAAAAATTTATAAACTTATTAGGTAAGTTTCTATCATGATTATAAAATTAAAAAACAAATTCTATATATACATATAGTTATGACCGTTTACATTATATATGTTTTTCTTTTCATCTTTTAAATTTTAAATAAATAATTTAGATTTATTTTTTTAATACTTAGTTAAATTGTTTATTGATAATTTTTTAATATATACTTGATTGTTAATTTATATAATTTATAATAATATAATATATAGATTTATATTCCGTATCCTATAATTTAAAGATTATATACATATCCGAATTGATATTTGAGTTACATAAATTTCTTCACAGTTTTTTTCTTTAATAATCGTTATTTTCACTCTAACAACATGCTTCTTTAAATACTTTGATATCTTGTATCCTTAATCCTTCACACGCCATCGATTTACATAAGAAATTCTATTTTATTCATGATATTTTCTTGTCTTCACTTCTCAACCCTTAAAAAATTCCTTTAGATTTTAGAATCGGTAAGCATTTTCCAATGAGTGCGTTTCGTGTTTTTCTTACAATCTTCGCAATCAGGATTCAGTTAGGTTAGTTAGTTCAATTATGAAAAGTTTAAATAAATTATCTTTCACGACCGAGGTGATGTAGGCCCCGACTATCGACCATAAATGTCAGAACCTACGACAAAGGCTCTGATTTTAAGGTCTACATAAAGTCCTAACTAACTTAGGCAAATAGTTTATTTTCAAGAATTCTAAAAGGAGCTGCTTTAGAGTGGTATTATTTATTGCTCTCAATTTCGGTGGATTCCTTCGAGACGTGGTATGTACGATTTATTGCAAGGTTTGCAAATAGCAAGGCCATGGCGACATGCTCAACGTCTCTACAACATGTTACACAGGAGATACCGAGTCACTCCGACAATATATGTCGGTCTTCCAAGGCTACACTCGGTATTCTGAACCTTCATTCTGTGGTTGCCATGCACTTACTCATGGTTGGTTTGAAGCCTAACTCCTTTTTGGACTCGCGCTATGTAGATCTCCCAAGAATATGAACAGTTTATGGGCTACGGCAACAAGGTACATGAGCATCGAGTTGAATGCAGAAGCAAGGAGGAAAGATCTCAACCACAAATCACGTTTGGTGAAGTCGGCCAGGAAGGTTTGAGCACTACATCCCCTCAAACACCTACATCCCCTCAAACACCAGTAGGGAGGCCGTCTTGCAGGACGCTTGCAAGCTAAAGCTCGTTCAACTTCCCCCACCAAAGCAGTCACACCCTGAGGCCAATGTCCATAAGGTCGAGCTCAGTAACCGAGCTCTCTAAGGCCGATGTCTATAAGGCCAAGCTTCGTATTAGAGCTCTGTGAGGCCGAGCTTCATAGCCAACCTCTCCAGGCCGAGCTTCATAGCCGACCTCTCTAGGCCGAGCTTAAGAGTCGTACTCCCGAGGCCGTTCTCCATAAGGCCTAGCTCAAGAGTCGTACTCCCAAGGTTGAGCTCCATATCTAACCTCCTGAGGCCGAGCTCAATAGTTGTACTCCTGAGGCCGATGTCCATAAGGCCGAGCTCCCTGAGGCTGAGTTTCGTAGCTGAGCTTCCCGTGGCCGAGCTTGCCGAGACCAAGCTTGGTAGCCTATATCCTATGGTCGAGCTCCGTAGCCGAACTCCCCAAGGCCGAGATTCATAGCTGAACTTTCGAGACTGATCTCCAGAAGGCTAAGCTCTATGGCTGAATCCCCAAAACGATCTCTATGGTCAAGCTCCCAAGGTCAATCTTTAAAAGTGGTCGCCTCATATAGTAGTTCTTAAACCAATGTGGTTGTAGGAGTCTCCATATGTTGAAGGCTCCGAAAATGAAGATAACATCAGATGTTGGAAGAACTAGGTGGCAAACTTATACTTAGGATATGGAATGCCATCCATCTAAAGATGTACTACAATCAATTATGATAACATGTCTGGTGTACTTTTTCCTTGACTTAGATTTTTTGCTAAGGAGGGTTTTGATAAAAGGTTTTAACGAGACTTATATTTAAAGCATCCAATAAAACATTAATCTTTGCACATCTTTGTTGTCAATCTATGTCATTTGATGTTAATTCTTGTGCTCGAATAATAATCACTCAAAATCGAGTATAAAGATCAAGCAAACGCTTAACTCAGGAGACAAACAAACATTTGACCACTCAAAACCGAGTATAAAGATCAAGCAAATGCTTAACTCAGGAGATGAACAAATGTTCGCCCACTCAAAACCATGTATGAAGATCTAGCAAACGCTTAACTCGGGAAACAAACAAACGTTCACCCACTCAAAATCGAGTATAAAGATCAAACAAATGTTTAATTCGAGAGACTAACAAACATTCTCCCACTCAAAATCGAGTATAAAGATCTAGAAAATACTTAACTTGGGAGACGAAAAAACGTTCGCCTACTCAAAATCGAATATAAAGATCAAGCAGACACTTACTCGAGAGACAGACAAACGTTCGCCTATTCAAAATCGAGTATAAAGATCAAGCAAATGCTTAACTCAGGAGATGGACAAGTGTTCACCCATTCTCAAGCCTAAGTCCTGAATACATGTTCTGTAAAGACTTGAAAACTTGAAAACAGGGAATGCCTTATCCGAATGGAAGGTAGGCCGAGACAGGTTCACCTCGGTCATCAACATAGTTCAATTGCTAGAATCACGAACTCAAGGGGCTTATGTATATACCCGTAATAAGGTTATATTCATCTGAATCCATTACAGCTCAACTTACTATTAACTATCAGCTAATAACATTTACTCTAATTGGCTATGATTGATTCTAATTCATCTCAATTAGCTTTAGAATAGTAATTCATGATTCTAAACTTACAAAATCATTATGAAAAAATATACCGTCTTGAATGACAAGATCCTATAAATATGACTTATGTTTACAAAGATTATGATTTATCTCATTATTCTCTTACTCATATACTTATAAACACTTTTTTACACTCTTACTACCTCGAACGTTGAAGAGTCTTTTACAAGTGAATCTCTATTCTATTTAAGGTTATCAACTCGGTTGCTACCAATACCTCCACTCAGGTCAAGTATTAGGTTTAGTTCAATTCTTTCCCGACCACACTTATAACCCAAATTCAATATTTATTTATTTTTCATCATTAAAAAAAAAAAAAAAAAAAAACTTGTATCACCTGCTTAGGATTTTTGGTATTCAGCTTGACTGGAGGAGCAGGAGGCCTCGCTGCTGGGTTATTGATGACGGTTGAAGGTCTGTGCAAGTGGAAGCAGTGCAAGGAAAGAAGAAAGTTAAAAATAAAATAACACGAGAACGTGTGACGTTGTCATTTGATAATGTTCACTACATCCAAAAAATAAAACTAAGAGTCAACGTATATATAATACTATATGGAGCACTCACCTAAAAATGTTTTCATACTTTCCGTTCTTAGAAGATTGAAGTGGAGATATGATTTTATTTTGTTAAGAGTAATGATGTTGATATATTCATCTTTATTAAAAAATCATTTTCGTAATTTTTTTCAAATAAGAAAGTAACAGTTATTGTTCTTATAAAATATCTTTATTAAATAAAGAGAGAGCAGATTTCTTTCATCATTTTTTCTATTCTTAGAGAAACTATAAATGGTATAAACTTGAGGTTTTTATTCACTTTTAACTTTTTTTTCTCATCCCTTTTAAATCGAAACAAAGTAATGTAAAATAGAGGAAGTATAATAAAATAAAACTCCAGCGCATTATTCTATTCCTTATTCATGATTAAATAACAAAACTACAAAGATTTTAACATATCGTATAAATCTGGAAACATATAACAATACAGGATTTTTTAAATTATTATGATAAAAAACAACTTCTATAATTAGTATAGTTTTATAATAATAAATCATACAATCTACATTCTCGTTTATAAGCAACAAAAAATGAGTTCAAATATATTAAATCAAATCAGTGAACTACATTAAATTAAATATATATATATATATACATAATTAAATAAAATAAAAAGTAGTTCAAATATATATATATATATATATATAAATGATAAAAAGAGACTAATATTATGAATTTAAATTCATATAATATTGTGGAGGACTGTTATTGGACAGTCTGGCAACTTAAAGTTCATGGTAGAATATTAAGAGTATATGATTATGGCAATCAATGTAAAAGATCATACATTCCCCCACTAACCAGAAAACCAGTTCACCAAAAATGAAAAAGAAAAACTGAAAAACAATTTAAAAGATAGGGAAACCTAAAGAAAACTCACCCAGAACAGGCACAGAGCAAGACTAAGCTGAGCCCCACAGTCACTTTAAACCACCAGTGGAAGACCACCTTCATCTTTTACCAATATATATCATCAACCTGCAATTATCTTGAACCTTCATATGTCACCAAATAATACTAGGTGCTGCTCCAAACTAAATGATGTTTATAGAACCAATTAATTTCGATGACAAATAACTTCTCAAATATTTTATTTCCTGTCTTACAAACAGGAAATAAAATGTGGGAGGGGGAGAAACTAGGTTATCAACATTGATGTATAACACCTAAAACAAAATGGATCATAGGAAAAAAAATGTGAAACTTCTCAACCTAACCTATTATATTACTTTAACTTGAGAAGAACCACAAAGTTCAACAGATCTTAAAGGAAAAAAAAAAAAACAAACAGTTGAAAAGTCAGAAGAGCATATGTAAAATAAACGTTTTGCTCAAAATGTCTTTCTTCGTATCTTTTTTTTTCTGTATATTGTCATCTGAATCTAAATGTAAATAAGACGAAATAAGCAAGAAATAAAGATAATAAAAACAGTAGGGACCTGTGCCTGTTGAGAGGATTGATGGAGAAGGTTAGGAAGGAAGATGAGAATCTCATATATAAAGGCATTCAACTAAAACTAAATATTAATTATGGTTAACAAATTTATTCAAAACTAATTTAGTAAAAGAATTATTATTGATTGGTTGTCATTATATTTTACCCTGATGTCAATAAAAACTTACAGGCTGTTCGGTTCATTGTGACCAAGACAGATAGATAGCGAAGAAAAGACGAAAGTTCAAGTTTCTAGGAATTAAAAAGCAATAAAAAGTGAAAACTGAAGACTAAATTTTACTGTAGTCTTTCCTCACATCACCGTGAAGATTTGGGAAGATAAAATTTTTTCATTCGTTTTGCATAATTAATTTTATTATTAATTAATTATAATTATATAATAAAATATAATAATAATATTTATTAATATTAAATATTATTATTAAAATAAAAATAAATTTAAGAAAAATATAAAATAATAATAAAAATAAGATAATTATAAAAATTAAATACTAATAATATTAATATTAAAAACTAATAATAATAATAATAATAAAATCATAAATAATAATTAAAATTATAAGTTATAATAAAAATCAAAATAAATTTATATAATAATAATATTAACGATAATAATGATAATAATTTAATTTTAATTTTAAAATAATTTATAATTTTATAATTATATCAGTAGAAAATAATAATTCATTAATCACATCTAACAAATTAATATTTTATTTTTAATTATTTCTAATTTTACAATTTTATCAATTAAAAATTAAAACATCTATCACACTTATCAAATCACTCTTTAACTTTTCACTCAAATCTTACAATTTTTTTCTTAATCCAAAAAACTTAACTTTCTACACACTTTTATCTCAAATTCTCTTTCTCAATCAAATAAAACATTAAAGTAGATTAATATTATACTCAATTCAAGATAATATTTAATTATATGGAATCAATTACTATACTTTCCTATCATTTTGAAAACAATTTTGCATAAGATAAATTTAATATTCTATCACTTTAATTATTTAATAATGATTAAAAAATAGATTAGCTTAAAACAATGAGCTAGATATATAACAAAGTGAACAAAATAAAATGGAAAAAAGTGTGGTTGAATAACTTGTAATATTTCTTTTTAATAGTGGATAATGAAAGTATTTAAGGAGTGTTTCAACCTTAATACAAACAACAAATCAAAACTAAACAACAAACTCCCTTTCACCACCCATTGCCACCGGAAGTAAAAATCTCACAATTGACCTACATATGAGCTAATACAACAACAAGAAATAGTGACAACCAAACTAAACATACATCACAATAAAAAAAAAATCTGAATTTAAATAAACATGATTAAAATAGGAGTATCACAACTCAAAAGTTGACAACTTCTAATGTAGTAATAGGCCTCCAATTAAATATTTGAAATAATTTATAATTCAAGCAATCCATAACTTATAATATATTCATTTATTTGATTGTGTAATAGTTAGTACACATCTCAATAACTGTTTAACTTAGTTGTTTGAATGTATATTTGAGTAATTGTAAGGTTAAAACAAATATGTTCTTTATGAATAGAAAAGAAATAAGTATAAATCTGAAACTTTAAATGTTTAAAAATGATATAAATACTAGAGAAAGAGATATAGAAAAAAAATTATGTAACTTAATAAATTGAATAGCATTGAAATAGAGATATATGGAAAAAAAAGTCAACCTATAAAAAGAAAAAAAAATATTAAAAGTCATAATTTTCGAACCTTTTACTTGAATTTGTATCCGTTTTAAAGACATCACATATGTAGGAAGAAATAGTTACACATTCTCTAATTCTAAATGAACAGTTCATGTGTAAAAAGAGAGTTATTTATACTATACATATAAAAAATTATCTTGCGATAAAATAAATTATTAGTACCGTTGATTCTGCCAATATTTAGTTTCTACAAAATATTAAAACCACTGTTAACAATAAATTATTGAAAAAAAAACTGAAAAGATTATCATATTTGTATTAAATAATAATGTACTCCTTAATCAAATCATGCATGTGGAATTCCTAATTTAAAATATTTATTATTATTTCAAATATAATTAACGACAACTATTTTTGCTGAGAAAAGCCAACAACAACTATTAAATCAAACAGAATCATATTTACTGGATTAAAAACATATTTGAAAAAAAGAACCTATAAAGTGAAGTAAACTAATTTCTATATTCTATAAATAAAACATCCATATAAAATTTAATTATTTGACTCAACCAAAATACGCATAATTATCTGAATCATAATCATGTATTTTATAAATTAAAAATGAATACATAATCAAGAAACATTAATTTTATAAGCTTTACTGTTGACTCAATATTAATATTTAAAATATTATCTCTTCTTTCCTTTATGGTATAATTTTCTTAAACAACTTCACTTTATCTAAAAAGAAATGCTTCTATAAAAAAAAAAAAAAAAAAAAAAAAAAAAAAAAAAAAAAAAACCAAAAAAAAAAAAAAAAAAAAATATAATTAAAAAAAAAAAAAAAAAAAAAAAAAATATAAAAAATATTAAAATATAT
>Ga0099825_1006805_pt1 | contig 14139 bp, 8 predicted proteins | sample SiratroredBW_FD_76838 | JGI IMG/M metagenome (GOLD analysis project Ga0099825, IMG submission 76838) | Root nodule microbial communities of legume samples collected from California, USA - Siratro red BW | ecosystem: Host-associated > Plants > Roots > Nodule | place: USA: California | collected... | reverse complement strand
GTAGAGTCATGTTTGTAGTGTGTTAGATTCTTTTATTGTGATGATACATGAAATTGAATGTTTTTTATTTGTTAAAATTTGGTTAGCTTACCCTTTTCTTTGGTTGTATTGTGTTTGATTTTTTATCTGTGATGATCGTGTCTTGACACGGGAGCAGATAGTACTGCAGATGGATCTTTGGGAGATCATCTAGGTTGAAGGATGTTGTTAGGAATAGTACATTATTTTAAAAAAAAAAACTTGTATATGATATTGTATATATGTTTTGAAATTTTAGTTTAGCTTATTATGTAATTTTGATGTATGTTAACTATGGAATACTGTGAGATACACATGAGGATAATACTTTAGTTGTCATAGTAGAAACTTTAATTTTGTGGGGTGTTACATCAATTAAGCAATATGTTTATTATTTTATTTAATAGGTTAATTACATATATTATTCTTATTATTTTTGTTCATTAATTCACTATTGATGTTTTATTTTTATAAAAAATTAACTATAATTTACTTATATGCTTATAACTTATTTTCTATATGTTAAAGTAAATTCAATATAGTCTTATATAACTTTGGAGTCGAGGTTAAGGTCAATTTAAATACATTTTATTTTTTTAATCTTTTTAGGCACCATTTAGAATAAAATTGTGACAGAACTCCGAGCTCCAAAGCGAACAATACCTCAGATATGGTTCATCGGATACATTGATTGACCCTAGCAATGTCATAACGGACCTGAGGTCAGAACATTGACGCCATTTGTGGGAATCTCTTCCCTAAGTCCTTCTTAGGTATTCAAGTATGAGTCTAAGTTTCACATTAAGTAGGAATGAGAAAGTTGAGCAATATATAAGAAATAAGACCCACATACCCAATGTCTTAAAGATTTTAAGTTAAAAGCGATTTTATTCTCTTGTGTAATTGGCCCGAGGGGTTAAGATTTTGAATTTGAAGTCAAAACACTGTATATTAAATATTACATGTATATAATAATTTTGAACGGTAGTAATATAATTTATTTTTTAATGTATTATAAGCAATCATTTTATATGCAAAAAACAAAATTAAAAATTATATACATTTTATATTTTAGAATTACGGTTTAAAATATATTAAAAAGTTTATCTGATATAAACAAATAATTACTACCTTTTAGTTTTTTTTATCTTTACACAATCCAAAACTAGTGAAAAATAATTTTATTCATAATATATTAAATATATTTTGTCACTAAATATTTTCACGCATAAAATGATAAATATATACAGTTAGAATAAAAATTAAATGTAATTACTTTCTTTAAAAAATATTTTGGAAATAAAAAGGTAGTTGTTATTCTGAAAAAGAAAAGTTATTTTGCACACTATATTAGAAAATAAATTATATGCAATTATCCTATTTGTAGAAAATAATAAGTACATTACCTAATTAAATTATGCACTTAAAAGTAATATAATTATCTTAATTGAAAGCATGCTATTTTTATCTTTAAGTAATATTCTCTATTCTTAGTCCTGAATTAAATATGATTAATTATGAGAGGTAATAAAGACCACTAAAAGATGTTAGGGATTTACAAGTAACAACAAAATTTATAGAAACTAAAACAAGCTTGAAAAATATTTGTAGAGACTTAAAACATATTTAAATTTATTTTCTTAATATTAATTTAGTATATTATACTAATATATTACTACTATTATAATACTATTATAAAGTATTATAAAAAATTAATTTTGAGATCAATATACTACTATTATAAAAATTTAAGATAACAAAAAAGAAACATTAATACTATTTCTTTTTTACATTTTTAATCAAGTATATATAATATTATAATTTTATCAATTTTAATCTAGGACAGTGATAACGATAAAAATAATATATAAGTGAAATTATTGAAGTTTTATAATCTTGTTCTGAGTTGAATGAGGGAGAATCTAACTGTGGTTTGTGGTCTACTTGTGTGGCAATTAACCGAGTCATAATTTTCAAATAAGAGAAGTTGGAGTCTAAGGAAATATTAGAACTAGTTAATTGGTTACAGTTGAACAGTAACACAATATCAATACCTTGTCAAACTGCTGTTTAAATTATGCAGGGTTTTTAAATATTTTTCATGTTCTTTGGGTATGAATCAATTCCTTACTTTTGCTCTGAAGGAGGTATTTCTTCCTCAAATGTAGATTATGAAGGTTACTCAATGTATAAAGATCTGTTAAAAAAAAAAACTCAATGTATTAAGAAAGTTCTACTGGAAAGAGAGAATATGATGCTGAATTTTTTTATTCAGCTAAGATACTCTAAATTGATACAATGAGTTCAAATATAGAGTAACCGAGTTGCTGAATATAACAACTGATAGTTGGCAGAAGAATTGTGTTTATGCATTAAGTGAGAACACTCCGATCCCTAAACAAACAGAAACAATCTTCAAAACACCAATTGAAAAAGTACTCTGTAATATCAGAATTGGGATAATTAGATTAAGCCATTCCAGATTTTGTAAACCACCCAAGGTTTGTGGAATAAAACCAGTGATTCTGTTGTGGGAAAGGTTATGCCCTTTAACTCTCCAATGATTGATGGAATCACTCCTTCAAATCCATTATTTGACAAAACAATAGTTGTGAAAGTAGTTAAGATCCTCTCCATCTGAATGGCATCGTTTTTCACCGTGACCACTACAGAATCGTTGTAGCTAAATGAAGATGGAATCCTTTCAAGATAGGGAAAACAGAATATGTTATTTGCTAACTTCCCTTGCAAGTTGGTATGATTATGGATTGAAATGGATATTCTATATGAGAATTGGATATCATGTTCATGTTGCATGATTACTCTTAAAATTTTTTAAATAATACTCAGATGACATTAATCTGTTACTTATTCGTTCGAGCCAATGATATTCACATGATGTAATTCATCTTGTTACAAATGATAGAAAATAGAATCAAAATTAGGACACTTGAAAACCCACTATACATCTTATTCTTAAGTTAATTCTTTATAATTCCATTCCGCTCATAATATCTTTACCTCTATTAGGCACACAAGATCAAGATGCTTTCACTAAATAAAGATAGAGTTTATTTATCAACATGCCACTAACCCCTTTGCATTGAACTATTTACTGATCCTCTGCTTTGGAGACAGTGGAAAAAGAATGTGTTTCAGTAAGAGCACTTATTTCTTTGTCATTGCTGTGGGTTTTCTTTCATATTTTGGTGTTTGAACTCAGGATGGGATTATTGTTTTTTGTATATGAAGGTGAGACCTCTGAAGGTAGCTGGGAATCCAAGAGATAAGACTTCAAGATGCTGAAGAACTCACTGGCCTTCTCCGCACAGAAAGCATGCCCCGCCTTCTTAATCACAACTAGTTGAGCATTGTCCCCTAAATGCCTGTGATCCAAATCCAATCAGTTCTGAATTCAAAAGTGATTCTAACAACTACAGTGAGAGTGTTATAAACCTTTTCAATCTGTGTCCCAGTTCTAAAGGAAATACTTGATCATGTTCTCCCCAGATAATTAATGTTGGCTGCATGGAAAATAAAGCGAAGCCTTTTAATCTGAGACAGACTGCTTCCTCCAACACACTCATTGATCAAAATTTATTCAAAACACAAAATCATGAGTGAAGTACATTAAGAGGAGATTAGCAAGAAAACACTGCTTTACTATTACTTATAACTTTTTAATTAAAGCTATGAATTAAGAGAGTAATGAGATTGTAATTTGCAACAAATTTTAGCCAACAATAACAGAGAGTAAGATCAAGATAATGTGTTGCTAACAATTCTCAGTTTATGATAGGAAGATAAGTTATCCAGCTAAGAGGAAAGTTAAATGAACCTGAGATATCTTGGGGATGTCAGAAAGTTTTCGGTCCTTTACAAGAGCTTTGATCAGTTCTCTCTTTTCTTGTTCATAGTCCCTGCACATTGTCTACCCAAAATCACCAATTTAAGCACACTCTGGCTCCTTTACATTCACAAATATACACAGTAACATTCTAGTTACTTAAAATGGTAGCTGAAACATCATCTATTTTAAACCATTACATACACAAAAACAGTCTAGTCTTTCTCTTCTAAGTACGCTTGAGGTCACCTTGCTCGACTAATCCACTTATCACGGCAAAAACTAAACTGATAAGTTATAAAAAACCAGCTTTAGAACGGCAACGAACTAATAAAAATGGTATTAAATCGTTAACTATGATCATTAATCAAATTGCCCAAGTAATCACCCTTAACTCATGACTAAAAAGGGATGCCAAGTATAAATTAAGCACACAAGATTTTATAAAAATATATCAAATGTACGATAAACCTTCTATATTGGGTTGCATACCGCTCTAACTAGTCTATCAAACGCTCCACTACTATCAAAAGGAATTAGTATCAAATTACAAATAATGATGGAAGAATCAGCTTGCTACGGCCAAAAAAAACTAAACCACCCCAAAGTTTATGAGTTATGCACATCAAGAGCTAAAAAAACGAAGTAAATAACAATTCCACTAAATGATCTAAACTACAACAAATTAGCTAAATTGACTAAGTACCGTACAGCACTAATCACACTGTTATATTATTCATACTATAATATATCTCTTAACATTTTTTACCATATTATTTCTTTCTGTTCTCTTCGTCTCGTCACTCATCAAGTGACCATATACCAAACACTCATTAATACTTATCATTATTTTTTCCATTTCTTTCTTCTAATCACAATATATTACCTATTATACACAGTTTTCTCTGTTTCTCTTTAATTAAATTAAAATATCAATGGACACCCAAATGCTAAACACTTCAGAGAAAGAAAGGGACGAAAAGAGAGAAGTACAAATATGAAAGTGAGATGGAAGAAATACAAAAAGAATTATAAATGTTAATAAATTTATATATTTATTATTTTATCACACCATTCTCTCATCATTATTCTTATCTCTCACTTCTGTATATCACACAAACATATAGCTTTAAGATCAACTCGGTTCTCACCTAATAAGCGATCTTTTACTAGGCTGATAAACGCATAACTCAAATAACAACTCTTGTTATTTGCACTCCAGTTCCTCTTCTCTAACACATGATGTAAAGGGCGATATTTCTATATTTGATGCTTATGAGGTGTTCTTTACCATGCATGTGGCATATTTAATGTCCTTTACCATGCATTTGGCCAGCTAGGACCAATATAAGTTTGGGATGGTCATTTTCTTTTATAAGAGAGGCCAAAATCCAATTTCATTCCCTAGCACTTGTTGGTTGTCTATTTTAAAACTAAACATAATTAATTTTGATTTAATTATTCATTTATTCGATAGTTATTTTTAGTTTTAGTATTTATACCATAAAATTAGAGGGTTTTATTCTAACATATGCACTTTTAATCTGGTTTGGTCCCTACTATTAATGTGCCTTAACTCCACTAAAACCACCATAAAATAGAAATTAATAGTATATAACAATCACAATTGGGTTGCTAAAGTGAAAATATCCGGACCATTATACCCATAGAAGATACACTTTTGGGATATGAAAATGAAAATTTGAATATTCTTTCTGCAAATTCATGACAATTTTTACTCTTTGTTTCGGCCAAGGTGTCCTCAAGTTAGCCCTGACCGAAGTACCATTCCTCAGTATATTAAAAATCGGTCTTTTTCATCAAATAAATTATTATTTATTTTGTAAATACTAATGTTAAATGAAATAAGAAACTTTCTGGGGACAAACATACATGACATATATAGGTGCTCATACTGTCACAAGTCAAAAAAATAAGAAAAAGTTTCTTAAACAAAAGTAACAAAGCAATGAAAAAAAGTAATACATGAAAAAGTTCGAATTAGAATTATCGAACATATATTCTTTTGTTGAACCCTTGTAGTATTCACCAATAATAATCACTTCTTCCAAAATTAACAATTTAACATTGATAAAATCTTAATTATTTAGTAAAAAAATATATAACAACTAAATTAATTCAAATAAAACTGAATTTAAATGTATAATACATAGCCTTGATTTTAATGTTAATTTTATCTAAATGCAATGGATATGGATTTAAACTAATTTAAATCTGAAACAATTTGATTCAACTTAAAATTTGAATTTTAAATTCAATTTATTTTATTAGATTTGGATTAGAATTTTAAAAATCCAATCTATATCTTCCCGTAGTTATGTTGTGTTTTGTAGAAGTAAAGTGAGAGGGTAATAAGAAGAGCTGAAGAAATGGTGTAGAAATGCTAAAAAAATGGTGAACCATCGGTTTTAAATTTCTGTTCTAAACTTGGAAGAAATGTAAGAAATTAATTGTGTTGCAACATATTCAATCATCACTTATAACATTATTGCTTATTTTTTAACTTTAATTTTATTGTTTTATTTCTTTTAAATCAGATAACGATTCTTTTTAGGTGAACCTAGAGTACCTTTGACTAAGACTCAGTAACTAAATTTTGCAAGCACTTAGATTTTTTTTAAGAATTGATGCTTTCTTCACTAAAGACAAAAACATGTAGTTTCTAGAGACAAAGACGAAAACATGAAATGATTGGACCTTATTTCACAGAAACATGGAGAATTGAGAAGAATTTTCTTACCTCGATGAAGTCAAGGAGGAAGCAAGAAGGCAACCAGCTGAAGAAAGTTGGTTTGAAAAAGGTGTACCCAACAAGCTCCTTCAATTTATTGGGCGTTTGCGGCACCAAAATACTCGCAGCCTCATCCAAATCCGTCAGAGGGAAAAGCCCTTCTTTAACGTCCCTCTCCTCCATACACACCCCGGACCCACACACCACCAACTTCTCCACCACCACCGTCTCTCTCTCCATTGCCGCCATGCAGTACGCCACGAACCCGCCGTAGCTCAGCCCCACTACACTCACCCGCCGCACCCCGTTCGCCTCCATCACCCGCATCACGCACTCCGCCTGGAACCGCTCGCTGCGCTCGGGCCGGGTCGTGTAGGAGCCGCCGAAGAAGACGAGGTCCGGCACGTAGACGTTGAAGTGCGGCACCAGGTGGCGGACGAAGTCCCCCCATTGCCACAGCGCGTTGGCTCCGAAGCCGTGGATGAGGAGCAGGTTGGGCTTGGCCTCGGTTTGGGCCTTGGGGGCCCAGCAATGCATTACGGTTCCGTCTTTTAAGTCTGTTATAGTGGAGCGGAGGCCCGACCCGGTGAACGCTGACCGGTAGCAGCGGTTTCGGGTCTCCGTGAAGCTGAACAAACAGTTAGTCATGATTGAATAGAATGAGAATGGATGGTGGTGACTGTGATGCCATTAAAGTGGAGTGTGTGTGTGGCTGGTGAAACGACATTTTGCAAATGCGTGTGGCACGTGCGGGAAATGTTCTGTTTCTAATGAGACTCAACGGGATCACCTACTTTCATCACGTGTTATGTTATGTGGTGCTATACAAAGTTGTTAAATAATTGTTGGTTTTTTTTTTATATCTGTTTATTTATCCAATCTAATTATTGAATAAATATATTAAGTTTTGTTTTTATTTATTTTTTATGCAATACTATATTTTACAAAATATTGCTTGAGATTTGTGATAGAGATTTTTATCTGAAAATTATGTCATGGATGACGCAGTGGCTATCGTGGACTCTCTTGCTTCTCATGATCACCATGAAATATAATAATAATAATAATAATAATAATATTCTGATAAATGAAGTCTTCTTTTTTTTACCTGTGCCAGTGTGGTGAATATTATGGTTATTATTACTCGCTTTGGATTAATTTATAGAAAAAATTACGTTTATTAAATTTAAAAGTAAATTTATTTTCTAAAAAATTATTTAATATTTAAAAAATGTCCTTATATTTAATTATAGAATATATTTTCAGTAAATATAACTAAGAGTAATTAAAAAATATATTCATATATTAAATATTATATTAAATGAACTTGTATGAAATTAATTAGTCTTTATATTATACTATATGAAACTAAATATTGTATGAAATTAATATTATATTATATGAAATTAAACTATGTAAAATTAATTATTTTTTAAATAATTTAAAGTTATTTAAAAGAAAATATATACTTTTTATTTAAAGTTTTTGTTAAATATTAAATCATTTATGAATGTCAAATCTCCACCTAGAAGTCAAATGCTTGAATTTAGTATCTTATCTTTTTAAACAAAAAAGAAACGTGTTTGGCAACATAAATAAGCTTGTACAATCTTTATTTTACCTTCAGGGCTCTTGTACAATCACTAGAGAATATGTCATGATAACTAGATCTTTTAAAGAGAATGACTTTCTTCCCTACTATAAATTCATTAAAAAAAAAAAAAAACTATTTATGGACAGTTTATTTTTGTGAGAACGTTTTTTAATTAATTACTAGACCAATGCTTTATGGATTGTAATGAAATGAATGAAAAAAAATGATAAATAAATAAAATAAATGTGATTGTTTAATTGGATAAAAACAGAAAGAAGAGAAGAGAGTCTTTAATTTTTTTCATTAAGAAAGCAAAAAGAATCAACAATAACCTTATCAACACTATAATCTATCACCAATTTGACATAATTAATTATAAGTGTTTTTTTTCATGCAAAGTGCTTTATAATTGATTGCAAAAAACTCAATTTATCACCTTATTTTTATCTTTTCTATTTTCATCCATCTTATCGTTCACTTTTTTCTTTCTCCCAAACATATCCTAATAATTCCCTTGTTCATGTGGATCTTTTGTTTATGATTTGTAAACCACTCACATATTCAAGGAACTCTTCACATTTACATCATTAAACTTACGGCACCTTCGGTTGTAACAAAGAAAATAAAGTGCATTCACAAAAAAAAAATGCATGATAATTTTGGAGACAAACATGGGACTAAAGTCCCCACCGAAATAACACATTCTCCAACCACTAATTTGAAACAAATTCTCCATCTATATATAGCTCCCTGTCCTATGCAGAATGAAACGACACAGATACAAAATAGACAGCAGATTCCAAGTAGTTACACTTAAAAAAATCAGTAAACAATCACAAACGACAAAAAATCTTATCAAAAGAGGAATTTCAAAGATTCATTCTCATACCTTTTCTTTTCCATTTGACAAATTACCTAAAGAATTCAGTCAGAACTAACCAAAACCAAGTATTTGTTGTAGGCTGCAGTCCATAAATTGGCCTTCTATGCTGAGAAATATTGATATACCCTTTTGTTTCTATAAATTGTATTCAGCAACGGTTCAAAAGATATTAACACCAAAATCTAACCACAATGCACGAGATATCATCTTTGCTGTCTCTTTTTAATGCTTCAGCTGTTAATTGCTTAGCTGCTTTCAGAGGGTCTCTCATCCTTCTAGCAATATCCACTGCCTCTTGATTAGGCATTACCTGATTCAGCACATGCAAAGTAAAAAACATGTTATGCTTTGAAGGAAAATACCATGAAAATAACCATTTATGCTTTAAATGTTTTCTTTCAGGTGAAAAATGCTTGGGTTGCAATCATTCACCTTCCAAAGTCCATCACTGGCAAGGATGAGAATATCAATATCAACATCTACGTCAGTAGTCTGCACATCAGGGTCTGATCGTAAATGTGACTTAAGGCTCTTGTCTCCAAATGCACGAGACACAGCAAGTTGCCCATTTACTCTAGGCACATCACCTAGATGAATCAAAGATCACTAGGACTATGGTTAGCATATCCACAAATGTTTGTATCACTCATGGTAATACGTTATGGTTCAGTTCCATCATCAAAAATCCCATGATTTGTAAAATCATATGGTTTTGGTAAAATTGAAACAAGATATTCTATGTTAGCTATTCAACTATGAGTCTAAATTCCAAATTGGGTAAGAATGAGAAAGAAGCAACATATAAGAAAGAATACCCATAAATTTAATATTTATGGAATTGAAGATGGTGTTATTCATTTATATGGATTGATTCTTGTCTCATTTTTGTGAGATCTCCCCGGTTTACTCTTTCGGATTCTCTCAATATGAACTTTAGTTTTAAGGATTAAGGACTTCTCACAACCATAGTGTGTACTATCATGCTAATGTATTTAATTTGCTTTGTTTTATTTTGACGTCAATACAAAGACTTCAAACTGCTTTTAGGGAATTATGGAGGTTAAATTTTCAAAAGCAAGTAGAATATAGTCTCATTCCACAAAAGGGTAAACAAAAAGAAAAGATGCACAAAAAAAAACTAGAACTTGAAAGTGGACAAGACCAACTTTAGTGTACCTGGCATGTTGGAGACAAAACCTCCTTTATTCTCAATGATGCCTCGCTCTGTGTTGGGCTCATGATCTGTTGTCATTTGCACTGCTTGGCCTTGTCTTGAAAGAACTGCGCGTGAATCTCCTACATTAGCTATCCATAACCTTTGGCCATTGATTAGTATTGCAGTTACAGCTGTTGATCCGCCATGCCCCAACTCAGAACTATGTGAAAGAATCTCCTGATCTGTGCTCTGATATGCTTTGGATATAGACGCCGCAGGGTTATCCCAAAATTCTTCCTACCATAAAAAAAGTACAAGATTGTAATCTTTCCATTCAGAATTATGATCAAACTTGCATACATGATACTTTGGAACTCAAAAGTAACAACCTCCTTTAAAATGTTAGAAAACAAATGTTTCTGCAAGTAGGAAGGCACAGTATCTCCCCTGTGGCCATCATAAATAGCAAACAAACCCAGTTCTTTTTTCTGCATATGTACAAACTCTGCAACATGGTAATCCTCCATTGGATGGTTACCTCTCCCTTTCACTAGGGTGAAACCGTACTTTATTGACCCCTTATGATTTTTCCCCTTACCTGTGTTGGATGAAGAACGAGAAGCTACAACCTACAAGGCATTAAAAACAAAGTAAAAGAAAATTTTGAGAAAAACTAATGATGTCTCAATCATCAACAATGATTGGACAAATACATTCTCACAATCAAGAGTCAATAACAGCCCCCTATCAAACAGAGCCTTGAGAGTTCAACAACCATGTAGAAGATTGCGGATGCCCAGAAAATCAAAGACAAAGGTTTTACTTAATTATTAAATAAAATTTCGTATTGGCAACTTGTAAACTTTCTGACAGTACCTTAGAACATTTTTAGGTAAATCGTGTGGTAGGGATTAAAAACAATCTTTTACTGTATATTAAAACAATTTTATTACCCCTCACAATCAATTTAAAAATCCAGCAAAAGCAAGGATTACGACAGAACTAGTTTTCTGCTACAAATTGAAATTACTAATCAAATATTAAAGTTCAAGAAAGAGAAAGGGAACACCTACATGATGAGGAACCATATTCCTCCCTTCCCAGATAATCCAAACAAGGAATATCAATGATTTCATACAGATAAATTTTAGTAATATACAGAAAAATGAATCTCATAACAAAGTTCAATTTTTCTCCCGAAGTTATTGACTAACAACAAGTGAATGCAGACATCGATATTCAAGTTGTAATATGTTTGGTTCAAAATCACGTATTCTTCAAAAGCTCTCTCCAAAACTGAACGAAATAAGCTATTATTATGAACCAAACATGCCCTTAATCATCTAGAAACAAAAACACTCCCCACAGAAAGTTAAATTGCCTTCAAACTCAATATACAGAAAAATTCAGGTAAAAGCACAAGGGAAGAGAATACAACTGGAGATGTCACATTCTTACCTTAGAGAAAGATGACTCAAAGCAGCATAATATACCCATGATAAAAACTAGTAAAAATAATATTTTTCCAAAAAATTCTCAGCATACACCACTTTGGAGAAAGAAACCCACTTCTCAAAATCACAGGCCTTGTCCAGAATCACTATGTCTGTGAAAAATAACAAACACAAAGGCTATCATATAAAACTACCCTGAAACCCCATAAAGGCTATCTGTGACAGAAGCAGAAGCCTAGAACAAGGAATATGCAATCTTTAGTATTAATCATTGCCACCTTATGGGTCCAATCAGAACTGGTAAATGATTCAACTTGTTCTTCTTTGGTTGGATAGTTCTTGCTCTTTTTCTTCCCCTATTTCTTCTTAATTCTCACTATTTGCACAACCAATTATATGAGAGAATTATAATGAGGAAGGAAGAAGCAAGATAAAGCTGACACGCAGCATTTGAAAATTGAAAACTTGTGTGAGTGTGAAGAAAAAAGGTAATTAATTAATAAAAGATTGCGAAAGGAGGGAAGCTAAGGATGTTTGTGTTCTTCAGTTTTTGACATTCTTCAACCGTTTTGGGAACCTTAAAACTTGGCCCTACCATATGCGTATGAAAAAACAAAACAAAATGTAAAAATCTGTGCCAGGACACAAGACAGAGACTGAGAAACACTTTGCGCGTTGCGTTTTACTTTGAAGTTCCTAGGTGGTGTTGTTTTACACTGTTTTCCTGTCTCTTTTATACTTTTTTTTTTTTTCATTTGACCAAATGTTAATTTGAAAGAGTGAATAATTTATGTTTTCCCACCATGCAAAGTTTAGATTCTTAAAATAAAGTTTATGCACATGAAAAAATGGTTTAAAAAGTATTTTTATTAAATTAATGATTAATAAAGTTGATAAATACCTTACAATTATGAAAAAAGTCACTAATTTATGAAATAATCTTTCGTGTAAGAGGTGTTGAGGTAGTATTTTAGACTTTGAATATCACTTGCGAGTGGTTTTCTGCCTTGGATGAGGATGCAACATCTAAGAAACTTCAATATATATATATATATATATATATATATACTAATTTAATTCATTCAAATTTTAATGTAAACTATTATATAATTTAGTGCCATTTGTTCAAACTATTTTTAAAATTTAATTTAGTTTTATAATAATTTAATTCAATTAATAAATTTTGTGCTTTCTAATTAAATCGATAAGTACTATATCAAACTAAATATATTAAAGAAAAATAAATAGTTGACCTTATCTAGTCATTTTATTAAAACTTGATAATATAGTTACCTTAAATAATATAGCTTAACAAATTTTATGGTAGAAATAAATGATATAACGTTACTTGTACAAGCAAATCACTTAAAATAATTTATATCTGAAACGGGCAAAATTAATAAAAATAAATAAAATACAAGCATTATTTAATTAAGGTAAACATTTACTATAACAATCAAGTAAATTTTAGAGGTTGTTATTATTTAAATTAAATTTAGTATTATCTAATCTAACTTAAAATATTTTGAATTGAATTGAATGCTTTTAATTATGACAGAGTAAATGATATTTGTATTTCATGTGCACACTTTTTATAAAAAAATATTTTTCCTATTATGCAATAAAAAAATATGAGGTATAAGAGTAATTTCGAATTTATTCAGAGGTAATAATATTGTATCTACATTAAAATATTAAATAATAAAATATAATCTTGAGAATAAATCTATAAAGGCAATGGAAAAGTATTATATGATGAATATATTATATACAAATGTGGCCACTTTGTTAATTTCATAAAACATATCCATACATGTAATTTTTTTCTCACATCATGAATAACAATTACACTTCTACCTACACTTTTGAAAGATTAAGAATTTACATTAATTTGACTTTTTTTTTTATTCACATTGAAAATATTAACTCCATGTAGTTTTTTTACACAAATAAAGGATGGGTATCTATGGCCCGAATTACTTTTAAATTTGTCTTTCTAATATTATTATAATTAATAGAAATACATTCGTGTATATATATATATATTAAGATATGATCTTTTTAAAAAAATAAATAAGATAAATAAAGAATAAAAAAATTATAAATATGACTAGACATTCATTTTTTATTTTATTCAAAGTTCTATCTTTCTAATAAAATTTAAATCTAAAGATTCTGATTGTTGTTAGTTTGCTAGATTATAATCTTCGTGAGGAAGCTAGTGGATGTTGTTGGTATATATGGTTGATATTTGAGAACTTGCCTAAAGTTTTATTAGATTTTCTTGAAGTATCAAGAAGCTCAAGCTTGTAATCACGTTACGTCGTAAGGGAGTCAATGTGTAAGTTTATGAAATAGTTTATATATATATATATATATATATATATATATATATATATATATATATATATATATATATATATATATATATATAT
>Ga0099825_1006802_pt1 | contig 14143 bp, 9 predicted proteins | sample SiratroredBW_FD_76838 | JGI IMG/M metagenome (GOLD analysis project Ga0099825, IMG submission 76838) | Root nodule microbial communities of legume samples collected from California, USA - Siratro red BW | ecosystem: Host-associated > Plants > Roots > Nodule | place: USA: California | collected... | reverse complement strand
TAATAATATTTTTACAAAAACAAAACAAAAAAATATAATATTATGTAAATAAATATATATATATATATATATATATATATATATATATATATATATATATATATATATATATATATATGTGTGTGTGTGTGTGTATATGTGTATATGTGGTATCATTATAATAAAAAATATATAAATGAATTAGTAAGGGGCCAAGACTCAAGCAAATTAACCAACGTTTTTTCATACCTAGGATCGTATAAACATACAAGAGTTTAAGAAATTAAGACTGAACTTGTAATAGTAAGACAAACTCATTTAGAGGACATTATTCCAATTTATAAAAAGAATTTATTCAAGGTTTTCTTTATAGTTCATTATTTTTTTGAACTTATTTCAAGTTTATAGCCAATCTAATAAATAAATATAATTTATTGATGAAAATATAATTAAATTAGTCTATTTATTGACTCCAAGTCGCATTTAATAAGTAACAACTTTGACCCACAGAATTAAAAAGTGTCGGACAAAAGAAGCCGAAAGGCAGAAGTAGGTTAAATTTAAACCCCCTCTTTAATTAAGAAGGTAGCCTAATTAATATAATCTAGTGGAACTCTAATGCCAATTAGGTACACATGAAAGAAACAAAATGAGAGTAAAAAATAGTAAAATAATTCGACAACTAAAAAAGTTAAAGATATTTGATTAGTACAATTTTATAAAAATTCCTTCATGTCTATAAATTAAAACTTTATCTGATATATTGCTTGCATGATATATTGGTTTTTTTAAAAATTGTAAAATGTTTTAAATGTCTAATTAAATTACCTCTTGTGGTATATTTTGTCTATTTTCATAATTGGTATTAAAGTTCACCTTTTAAAGAATTAAGTGCCTGATAGCGATTAGAGGAAATATCTAACACATAACTAGTATAGAAGGATATCTCATCTGACTAAGCTATTAGTTTTTTTAGAGGAAGACTTTTTTTATTGAAAGAGTTATTAGTTGTGAATGTCCGATATGACTTTGTGAAAAACTAAAAAAACACGAAAAAAAAATATGATTGAATTATGTTTAAAAAATTTCGTAATATTTTACAAGTATCATCTGATATCTGATATTTAGTAATAAGACGATAAGTTTAAAATTTGGTTAGACGAATTAATAAGAGTTTCCACAAATTTATAAGGAAAAATGAATTTTACAAATTACAATAAACAAAAACATGCATAATATGTCCCAAACATCAAATATAAAAATAGTCTGTAAGGATATGAGTGGTTAACGAAGGAGTTAAAAGACTTTTTGTTAGAAAAATGATTTATCCACAACCTACCTAGGTTTTATGATCATGAAAAAGTAATTTCAGAGAAAATAAAAGGTAAAAAAATGAATGTGGGGTATGTATAAAAATGCTATAAGTATCAATATCATGTCCTTTTTGTATTAGAAGTTTTATTCAAAATTACATGTAAAATCATGTTATTTAAATTGTAAATGAAGTTGATTAAGGAGTGTTGTCCAAAACACAAAAGTTGACGGTTTGTGTGGTGCACATATATTTACAAGAAGTATTAAAGGATGTTTTTATAGTTTTATCTGAACAAATTAAATCATCTGGAAGAGAATGGATGTAATTGTAACAAAGTCACAAAAGTTAAAAATTTTGTGTGAGGGAAGGGTGCATGTATAAAAAATCTTATGGGTTATTGTAATTACCTCTAATTATTTTTATGAAAAACCTTATTTTTCATATATCTTATCTCTTAAAAATCTTAAGCTTTTTTCTTCTCTTTCACTTAATTGATGCAGATAATCAATGTTGCTTTACTTTATATCAACCAACATTTAATCTGCATTACCACCACAAATACTTTTATATATCTTTCACAAATTACAAATCAATCTCTATTAAAATTAAAGTTTGATGTGATGCTAACAACTTGATTTCATTAAAATAAGGCACTCATCACCCGTGGGTCAATTAACAAATATATCAATTTTTTTATTCAATACTAACTCTTCATATTAAATAATGTTCTAAACTATTTTATAACATGTTTGTTGACTCATCAATGAATTAGATATAACACTAATATCTAGTTTGATATTTTGGATAAATTGTCAATTTCATATATAAATATTTATTCTATTAACAATTTCATTCTTAAATGAAATTCAATATTAATCTTAAAAAGAGGAAAATTGCTGATAATATTAATTCAAACGTTTGTACATATATGACAAGTGACAGACTAAAATTTTCGTACCTTTCTCAAAAAAGTTATCATTTAGCCCATATTTCTCATAGGATAGGTGACAATTTTTTATTCTTAATTGAAGTACAAAAGATGGTTAGACTTTAGTGTAACATTGATGAGTGATATTCATACATTTTCCTTTGATTTTCAGATTTTCTGAAATTTGAGTCATCATTCTACACATTAATAAAACAATATCTCAAAATTTGAATATTTTTTCAATCTTAAAAATGTTGTTACACTTAAAATATTCACTCTTTTTCATAGTTTTATCTATTTACCAACATTGATTGATACGTAGAGATCTGTCCTCTTTAATTAAATGGCTCATAATTCAAATATCCATGTTTCTTTAAGTATGGAATAAGTTTAACAGGGTTTGAAACCAAGTATGTTAAAATATCATTGGATCAGTTACAACTCACAATTTACCACTAAAGAAATAAATTAACAATAATAATAAAAACAAAAAGATAGTCGATTTCATTAGAGATTAAAAGTCTCCAAATCAATGATTTGTTAATTAAAGATGCTGGAAATTGATGAAGTGTGTACCATACTTTCATTGTCCAACTTCTAATTATATATACGATATCAAATCTGAATTTCATGCGTGCCAAAAAATAATGATAAAATATAAGAAGGTCCTAATAAAAAAGTGACTAAAGATATAATACTACTATATTTTGGAGAATAGGGCAAAGCACCATAATTTAGAGGTGGAAGGTACCACATGAAATGAAGCTTTAAAGCTACAAAATAAAGATAAGGAAAAGAGTTAAAAAGAGAATCCATTGAGCAGATTTATAAAAGTTGGGATGGCAACAACCAAAAGCACATCCACTCTACAACTTATATTGACTTCTATGATAAAATCAGTGTCCAAATCAGATTGAAATATGAAAATAATTTCCTTTTTTTTTTTCTCTCAAGAGGATAATGATCAAGGGGTTAATCCTTTTTCTCTATTTTGATCCTATCAATGGAAAGTACAACTATATGTTAAAAGTAAATCACAACCCAAGAACACAACCCTTTAATTTTGCCTCAGTAAGTGTTCTCTTCATTAAAGCATAAAGGATAAAAATAACTATTTTTTTTTATTAAATACAGCTATATGTTGACAATTAAAATCTTTTATACTAACATCTAATTTAGAAATCATTATATGTAGAAATAAATTTGATAACAAAACTTGTATTTAGAAGTGTTAAAACATGTTTGGTATGATAAATCAACTCAAAAAAATTACATAAAATAGATTAAAACAATTGGTACAATACATTGATTCAGACAAAAAAAAATTATAGTATAAATTAATCATTCTTTTAATTTCATTTAACCAACCATCCAAATGGACTTAGACTTAGAATCTGACAATAATAATTATAATTTAAGAAAAATTAAAAATAAATCATTTGATTAAAATATATATCTGTATTATAATTTATGTATTCAATTACTACGTATAAAAATTAAAATTAATTTAATTACTGTAATTTAAAATTTAAAAGCACAAACTTTTACATTTTATATCTAAAATTATCTTTTATTTTTGTTTTTTTAAATTAGGTCAAAATATTCAAATATAGGACCACGATGACACTAAAACTCATAGACCTTTGGAATATGGGGCGAATTAATTGATTATATTTTTACTACTTGACACATTGATGGATCATGATTGAATTTACTTTTACACCACTAACTGTATTGTATAAAAACATTTTAAGTAAGAGGTATATCAAAAAATGATTTTGATAATATTGTTTTTTAAAATAATCTAACGATAATGGTTGTAGAAATCAAACATACCCAATTAATAATAGCTCCCCGACACCTTTCTTTGTTCCACCTTTGCATGTTCTTTTCCTTGTTTTAAGCAAGGTGTTTGTTTTAGAAGAAGAAACCACACAGAAGCTCAAGTGATGACGTGGCCTTCTTTGATTGGAAGAACATTACCCGCTAAAGAGCATTGACTTTAAACAACCATCATGCAGATGATGCCACCAATCCTCGCTTACCATTCTTCTCTCTCTTTCTGAGTTGTTGATTGCACTCACTCACCCTTTCATTCCAACAACTACTCTTGCACGTTCATTTTCTCTGTCTCACACACTATCTAAGAGCCATGTAAGCTTCTTAACTGGTTTTTTGTTTTCAATTTCTTGGATTTGTTTTTGTTTATTTTATTGTCACTTGGACTAGTGCTGATTGCAGACACCCCCCTGTTTTATCTTTTGAAAAATATTACCATGACAATTAAGAGGTGAATTTGATCTTCCTAGTCACACTCCCTTCCACATGTTTAGCTGTTCACAACACGATTCGTGTAAAAGTTGATCCTTTTTGCTGTCCTGCATGATGGGGTGCTCAGAGATAGTGGGGACTGAAAGAAAGTTTCTTGCTTGATTTGTGGGTCTTGCAGAAACCAAGATATCACTGCCCCTGTGGCAGAGTTTCATCCATGGCCTTTTGAGGTGAGTTCATTGGCGCTTTCTTGCAATTGGGATTTTGTTTTTTCTTTCAAGTTTTGAATTTGGAAAGTTGGTTTCACTTCTGTTTAGTACTAATCATAGCAATCGTGGTTTTGGGAAATTTTCCTTCCCTGTTAATTTCCTCTTCCAATTCGTTTGCATGTAGTTTATATGGGGTTTCATGGATATTCAACTTTTCAGGGCAAATACGATAGAATTTTCACTTTGTGATGGATCATAAGAATAGTATAATCACATCCATCCTTGCCTTTTATGCTCCCTCCAATCTTAAAATCTCATACACAGAGGGGCAGTGAGAGAGGGGTAGTGAGGAAAGAACTTTTTTTATCTCTGACGCTGACAAATAACCAAACTTCATGAGTTTGTGTTTCCAATTATTGAAAAGTGATTATTATAAGAGAATTATGAAGGGTCGGTTTTGTGATTTGATTTGCCATCATTTTCTATAATTGTCATCAATTCTTTTTTCCAGAGGGTATTTGCTATGTACTGCAATGATTCAGTTCTTTATTCTTGCAGGAGTGATAACATCTAGAAGTGAAATAGATTGATAAATTGAGGTCTCAAGATGTCTTATAGAAGGGGGTCTGAACAGCCTCAGCAAAGGAGGATACTACGATCTCAGACTGCTGGGAATTTAGGAGCGGACCCAATCTTGGACAGTGAAGTGGTGCCTTCCTCACTTGTTGAGATAGCTCCAATTCTCCGAGTTGCTAATGAAGTAGAGGCTAGCAATAAAAGAGTTGCTTATCTCTGTAAGTTTCTGTACCAGTTGCGCATATGAACCATGTAAGGTGTATGCTATTTGGCAAGTTTGGTTGTTCTGTAAGGGTGTGCATAAGTTGAAGTCTAATATTATTTAGAACCTTAAGTTTATAAAAGAAATAGATAACATGACGCTAATACTCATTGAAAAGGAAAACAAATGTGGTTGTAAACTCTCATTAATGAATTTGACTTACCAGATTCCTGGTTTGATGCGAAATGTTTGAAGGTTGTTGTCAAAAAATGATCTTTTTGTATTTTGGGATGGAAAATTTCTAAGTAAGTTCCAAACCAGTCTTTGCATGAATGCTTAAGTTTATTTGCGAAAATACTATAGAGCATTATGTTTCTCTTATTTCCTTAAAATTTATTGCTTTTACAAAACTTCAATGATTGGTAATTTCTGGTAATCAAAACTATTTGATATCTGAGCTTTGTTGCTTCTTTCCTCTGTAGTGGTTAAGTCATCAGGTAAATGCTCTTCATATAGCTAATGATTTTTCAGTTTTTTTTTTTTTAATTATTGTATGTTTACTTCTTTTGTATCCTAAACTACTGTGTTGCTATTTTTTCTTCTTTTGCTATGTTTGCCTTGTTACTCTTCTCTTTTGATTATTCTTTTTGGATATATGCTAGTCTCATAGAATGAAAGCCATGAGATGGTTTCTGAAATTTGATGTGAAAGTTCTTTATCTAATGCTCATGTCTTTATTATCACTAGGTCGGTTTTATGCCTTTGAACTAGCTCACAGACTAGATCCCCAGTCTAGTGGACGTGGTGTTCGCCAATTCAAAACTGCTCTTCTTCAGCGTCTAGAGAAGGTGGATTTCTGATTTCATTTGTTAAGAATTTGTACATTTTTTTCTTTGCTTAATATTTTCAATCCTTTTAGGATCATTCCTACCTTGACTAATTAATGCCAGAATTAAGAGATTTGAAAAGGCTTGTTTAATGATTTCTAGTTTGAGTATATTAATGGATCAGTAAAAAACCAAAAAACAAATGCTTACTATGTTAGAGTAGAATATTTAGATATTCAGTTCTTTAGAAATTTGAAGATATGAAAGTACTCTTCCATGAAATAACAGGAAAATGTCACAACATTTGAGGGAAGAAAAAAGAGTGATGCTCGTGAAATGCAGACTTTTTATAGGCAGTACTACCAAAAGTATATTGAAGCCTTACAAAATGCTGCTGATAAGGACCGGTAAGTTAACAATATACTTGAATCAATAATTTGGTCATTGACCTGATTTTTTCTGTCTTACATTACACAATTATCTGTGAGTTAGACTAGTATCTCTTAATCTAATTTCTTTCAACTTTAAAAGAAGAATAATGCAATTAACTTCATTTGATTCCCCAGTGCTCAGCTGACAAAAGCATATCAAACGGCTGCTGTTTTATTTGAGGTATTGAAGGCAGTTAATAGAACTGAAGATGTTCCGGTATCTGAAGAGGTATACCTACTTTGTCTATTAGTCAATAAATAAAGTTTGCATATAAAGAGAACAATGTGTTGGTTCTTCGCTGATTGTTTTATTTTGATTATTACATTCTGTTTTTGATATTTAATTGCAGATTATGCAAGCTCATACTAAGGTTGAGGAACAGAAGCAATTATATGCCCCTTATAATATTTTGCCACTTGATCCAGAGAGTGGAAAAGAGGCTATAATGAGATATCATGAGGTCTGTTCTCTATAGTTATGTTTTAATCCCCTTTTCGTTTGAGTTAATGCTTGATACGTAAGGTTTGAAGAGGTAACACCCTGTGGAAGAACTTGGAAACTCCTGTTTAAGCTAATGAAAAAAAAAAAAAAAATACTGTAGAAAGGTGGTAGAATTGCTGAATCAAAGCTGATTGCCTAGAAACATCAAGTCTTTCAATGAGTTAGCATTTCATGTGTTACAAACGCAGACAGAAAAAAAAAAAAAAATTCAATATTGGGTAATGAAAAAGATATATGGTGAATAATTTTCTCATGCCATATCATGTCAGAACCTACTTATCATTACTACTTTTAACTGATGAATAACATCTGCTGCCATTTTCTTTTTGAAGTGTTGATTGGGTTGCATGTGCTTATTTTCTTTTACAGATTCAAGCTGCTGTTTCGGCACTCCGTAATATAAGGGGTTTGGCTTGGACAAAGGGTCATGTTAACAAAGTAAATGATGACATTCTGGACTGGCTTCAGCTGATGTTTGGTTTCCAGGTAGTGACTGAACTGATCTGTGTCAACCGTTTGCTGTTTAATTTTTTATATATCACTTAAAGGTTATCTTTATCATACTTGTGCAGAAGGACAATGTGGAAAATCAAAGGGAGCACTTGATTCTTTTGCTTGCCAATGTACATATACGACAAGTTCCAAAACCAGATCAGCAACCCAAGGTTTGATTTTATCTGTTACTGTGGCTTCTGCCTTTATTTTCTGATATAAACATACTTTTCCCCCTTTGTTTCTTACATACTGCCCTTTCCTGTATAGTTGGATGATCGTGCTTTAAATGAAGTGATGAAGAAACTCTTTAGAAACTACAAAAAATGGTGCAAGTATTTGGGTCGCAAAAGTAGCCTCTGGTGAGATTTGCATATCAAAATTAGGAGTTACTTCAAATGCTAGTTTATTTGAGTGTCAAATTGAAATTTATGCTCTTATAAAAACCTAGTGAGTTATGGGTAGAGATCCGTCCGCGTTCCGACCTCAAGTCTGCTGGCATTGATAGAACCGCCATATTTCGTAAGAAGTCATTTCAATGTGTTAAAGGAGGAGAGTGCTTGTAAACTACCATTAGTCTCGACTTCTAAAAGATGTGGAACTTTTTAGCTATTGGAACAAGCACTCTAGTTAAGGTTAAGGGGAAAGAATGGCCAACACCATCCTTCTAGCACCCATACTTTGACATCAAGTTTGTTGGCATTGTCAAGGTCAGAGAATACCTCTTATAGGGTGACCCTAATAAGGGTTGCAAACTTGAGGTTAGAACATTGGTGCTCAAAGAAGAGCTCTTGGCCACTCTTGCTCCTTAGCCTTGACTAGGGGGTTTGTTTAGTAGCTATAAAGTGTCATCACTCAGGAGTTGAAACCAAACCTAGTTCATAAGCACTTTCTCTTCTTAGCCCTATGAGACGTTTTAACACAAAGTGAGATGAGGCCATTGATATCCAAAACAAGAAATACCTTGGATGCAGTGACCCCAAGGATGCTAGCAAACTTGTGGTTGACCTATGTGAGCTTAGTGAGTTAAATAAAAGCAAGCAGGTTACATATATAAAAAGTGCATTTAATGTTGAATACATGATAGTATTGTAAAATTGTATTTATAGTAGTATACAATTTTACTCTTATTTGGATATATCATTATGGATGCTAAGCCGATGAAAGTTGGGAACTGGCTCTACATTTGCATAAGCACAGACCAACATTTACTTAGTTGCTTAGCTACTAAAACTAGCACAATTTTTGGTATTGAGAAGGCCTTTTGTTTTTTGGTTCTTTCCTTCTTTGGGTACAAGATGAAATTAGCTCATTTACTTGATTTGCTTAAACAACTACTCCGCCTCTGTTATATACTCTTTTTTAAAGTTTTGAAGTTTTAATTTTTGTTCAAATGATTGCTAGGTTGCCAACTATTCAGCAGGAAATGCAACAGCGCAAATTACTATACATGGGCCTATATCTTCTTATATGGGGAGAAGCTGCAAACTTGAGGTTTATGCCAGAATGCCTTTGTTATATCTACCATCACGTAAGTATTATTTAAAATAAAAATATTTCTTCAATCTAAAATGAGAGAATAAGACCCTTCCATTCATTGGTGGTAAATATTGAGAAAACCTTAAGTCTCGTGTTGACAGAAGATAGTGTCAAAAGTCACTATATAAATGCAGCAATACTCACCTTACAAGTTGGTTTTATAGAATTAAGTTAGGCCTAAATCTACCTTCTAAGAGTAAACTCATTTCCACTTGAAACTCTTTTGACATTCTCTTCCCAGGATGTTTTGATTATTTTCCAAATATATTGCATACTATTGAATATAGGCTTAAGAACCATAGAAAACCGGCGTATAAGATAAGGAGTATCCAAATTATTAACCTCTATTTAAGTCATATACTAGGTTGATGTGGACTAAACCACCACCGACTTTCAAGCACATATTTGCATGTGGTTATTTTGTTAGTTCAGAATTTTAATGAAATTTTGTTTTATGATGTAAAATCAACTTTCTGATGATTGATTTGACTGTAAAAATAACTATGAACAAAACCTAAGCATAATTTTTTCTTCATGTGCCTAGATGGCATTTGAGTTGTATGGGATGTTAGCCGGGAATGTTAGTCCACTGACTGGTGAACCGGTAAAGCCTGCCTATGGTGGTGAAAATGAGGCTTTTCTTATGAAAGTGGTAAAACCAATATATGATGTAATAGCCAAGGTGAGTTCTGCGTTATTATAATCTGAAGAATTGTTTTGTTTACTTTCAACATTTGATAGCCTTGTTTTATCTATTTCATGGGTGTTTTGTGTATTGTAGGAAGCTAAGAGGAGTAACATGGGAAAAGCAAAGCATTCTCAGTGGAGAAACTACGATGATTTAAATGAATATTTTTGGTATTATGCTTCTTTTTGATCTGGCTGTTTTTCATTGTACTAATTTTTATGCTTAAATAGATTATCTTTCCCAAATTGTAGGTCAGTTGATTGTTTTCGGCTAGGTTGGCCTATGCGTGTTGACTCTGATTTCTTCTCTGTGCCTTTTCCTCCGGAGCAACATCAAGTTGACAAAGATGAGGTATGACATACTTCATGTCTGCTATGTGATTAGAGTTATACATAGGATTGTGTAACAAGAACAATTTAGGCTTCTTACTATACTGGAACTCAAAAGAAACAATCTATTACCATTAAGAAGAAGCTTGATTAGAGACTGTGTCCTGATGAAAACTGATTATTGTCTAGGTCATTCCGAGCCTTCTGTGATAAAAAATTTCATATATAGGTTATCTTGTGGTTTAAACTGTAATTATGATCATAACTAGTGCATATAGGACTTGTACTCATAACTGCATTCATAGGAATAAAATATTTATTACAGATGCATACGTCTAGTTTTTTCCTCTTAAATTTATTTTGAACAATCCAAATGTTTCCCTCAAACATGAAACATGAATGAAGCAACCTCTGTCCATGATCTTAACCTAACTTCTTGTGCCTTGTGCTTGATTTTGGAAAGTAGGAAAACAGAGCTCATGCTGCAGACCGGTGGAGTGGAAAAGTTAATTTTGTTGAAATACGCACATTTTGGCATGTATTTAGAAGTTTTGATAGAATGTGGAGCTTTTATATACTCTGTTTACAGGTAACATTTTCACACACACACACACACACATATATATATTGACATACAGCCTTATACTTCACTCTGCATCCATTCAATATAATGAGGGTGCTCATCATGCTTTTCAATTAAGGCGATGATAATCATTGCTTGGAATGGTTCTGGCAAATTAAGCGCTGTATTTGAGGGTGACGTTTTCAAGAAAGTTCTTAGCATCTTCATAACTGCTGCAATATTGAAGCTTGCACAAGGTAGATAAAAAACGTGCACCTTTTGTTTCCATATCATTTTTCTTACATAAAGTATTGGAGCAGAGATGGAGAAAAAGCACTATATAACTCAGTTATTCAGCATCAAAACGTGTCTTTCTTTATACTTTACATTTTGTTTTTTCCTTTTAGCAGATAAATGTTAAGACTTTGTTTCAGGAGATTTCTACTGTCAAACTTCTGAAAATGAAGCCTAGCAGACTTAATGATGCTGATTATTTCATTTAACCAACTTTGGAGATTAATTCATTCTCTGTGCCTAGTGAATTCATTTCATAGAACCCAAACAAAGAAGTATTCAGAATTTCTGAAATAGTATTATGAGACTATTCTTCCAAGTGATGCTTACTATAGACAGATCAAAGCAAGACCATAAAAGATAATAGGAATCCTTATTTAAATTGTTCACAAGATTTTGAATCTCTTGTTTCTTTCTTTAATTAATTTTATTTCAAGAAGTTACCGAGAATTTTTTCTAGGATGGCTCTAGCTTATAAATTCCCATATTTGTTTTACTTTATGAAGTTGGAACTTGATTATACTGTCTTTATACTTTTCCAGCCGTTCTGGACATAGTCCTTAGTTGGAAAGCAAGGAACGTCATGTCGCTTCATGTCAAGCTGCGGTATATATTTAAGGCAGTTTTAGCAGCAGTATGGGTCATAATTTTACCAGTCACTTATGCTTACAGTTGGAAAAATCCATCTGGCTTTGCACAAACCATAAAAAATTGGTTTGGCAATGGTACAGGTTCCCCTTCTTTGTTCATTTTGGCTGTCTTCATTTACCTGTCTCCAAATATTCTCTCTGCACTGTTATTTGTGTTTCCATTCATTCGCCGGTATCTTGAGAGGTCTAACAATGGTGTTGTGAAGCTCATGATGTGGTGGTCTCAGGTAAACAGAGTCATATCTGATTGTATTTATGCTTATATGTATAATGATGTGTACTTTCTTTTAAACCAATGCCTTTTTATCTTCCTTAAGAAGTACTTCTGACAAATATTACTTGTGTTGTCTAGTATTTCTTGTAGATGTTAGGGAAACACTGGTTTATGAGAAAGAACATATATTTAGTGTTTCTTACATTATTTTCTTTTCAGTATTTGTTATTTTATTTTCTCTTAATTTTTGTTTCAACAATTTGCAGCCTCGCCTCTTTGTTGGAAGAGGAATGCAGGAGGGTCCAATTTCATTGTTGAAGTAAGAGAATGAAGTTATTTTCTTTTCAATCCTCATCTATGATCATTTTCACTTGTCAAATCTGTTGATTAATTAAACTGTAACTGTCTTAATTTAATAGGTACACTTCTTTCTGGGTTCTCCTAATTCTGGCTAAATTAGCATTCAGTTACTACCTTGAGGTAAAGACTCGATCCAGAAAAATGTAATTTTTCATTCTATCTTTCTTACTTATTTTAACTGAAAATGGTAGTGCTATTGGATCACTATGTTGTTTGTCATGGGCACCACGAACAACAACAACCATTTGCAGTACCCCAGTACAGCCTAAAAGAAAATGGAATACAAAAAAAGTGGTGATTTGAACATCAAGTGTACTAGGTAGAAGAGGGCATTCAATAGAGAGTCCATAATTCTTTTTTTTTTATTTGGCTATTGATATACATAAATCTTATATTTCATACTGACTTTTGGATCCTATTTTCTTTTTCTTGTTACTTTACGTTTTTTTTTTCAGTAAGTTCCATTTATTTCTGCTTGGAGGAGCTTTATTGACTGATTATTGGAAAATATATTTCTTATCATTTCATATTTCCATTTTATTTTCTTCTTTCTCTTCAATTTTCCAGTTATTTCTATCTGAGTTCCATTTTCTCACTGGTTCATTTCTACCAAATTTCATTGTGTACATATCAATATTAGTATGTGCTTCTGTATATAGGAGTCAGGAATTTCATATAGTGGTATTATTGTAAATGATCTAAGGAATCTTTAAAGTTTAGGAGTGTATCTATATTTGCAAAGGTGCAGACATTTTTTATAGCATCTTTTATTCACGTGAGATCATTAGCTTAATTTTCTTCACACTGCAGATTATGCCTCTTGTGGCTCCAACAAAAGCCATCATGAGTGCTCATGTATCAGATTACAGATGGCACGAGTTCTTCCCTCATGGTAATACTTGGAATGAATAGAAAATGACTGTAATTTATATAATGCTTGTTCTTAATATCATATTCTACTACATGCAGCCAGAAACAATATTGGTGTGGTGATTGCTATATGGTCCCCTATCATACTTGTACGTTTCTATCTTTCTGTCAAATGTCTCACTAATTGTATTATTTCTTTGTTCTATGTGTTTAATAGTAACCGGGTTCCTTTTGCAGGTCTACTTCATGGATACACAGATTTGGTATGCTATCTTCTCTACAATTGTAGGAGGCATATATGGTGCATTTCGACGATTGGGAGAGGTTTGTCTATTGTGTGTGTATTAAGTATTCTTTTTTGGTTTGAAAACCTGTTTTATATTGACATTTGCTTAGAAGTGCAGATCATTAGAAAGCATAATTTCCATATTTAGAAGATTTTAACATTAGTGTAATGTAGCTAAGCCTATATATTAACAACCTTCAGCCTATGTACAAATTTTCAATTAAAAAATAATATTACTATTTCTGTCTTTTCCAATTAATTCTTTTCAGACACTCTTGATTCTGTTATATTTTGTTCATTATATTACTGTTTTTATTCTTATTCCACTTCTCACAAACCCCCTTACATAGTGAAGAAGCATTTCCTTTTTGTTGTATTTTATTTCTCTTTTCAGTGTTAAATTATCCTTTAATTATGTCAGGAACCCAAATTAGAAAATAGGAAAAAGAAATTAAAATGTTATTACTTTATTACAGAAGAACCGAAAATAGGTTCCTCCAAAAGGTCAATTCTCAAAAGATACAACATAGAATGCCTCTTCCTTTCATCCCCTCATGTTTATTTACCTATCAAATCCTTTCTAGCTGATTAACACTTCTGCTAACAGTAATTACTGTCC
>Ga0099825_1006796_pt1 | contig 14156 bp, 15 predicted proteins | sample SiratroredBW_FD_76838 | JGI IMG/M metagenome (GOLD analysis project Ga0099825, IMG submission 76838) | Root nodule microbial communities of legume samples collected from California, USA - Siratro red BW | ecosystem: Host-associated > Plants > Roots > Nodule | place: USA: California | collected... | reverse complement strand
TCTAACTCTTCCTTAAGAGGTTTGCAAGAAAGTCCCACAAAGAAACCTCCAAACAATCCAAGAAAGACAACTAACCACCACATTTCATTTCCATAGCTTTCTCAAACTTTTAACCTTTGTTCTCCCAAGAACTCTTCAAAATCTACCATAAACCTACCTTGAACCTTGAAACCTCCCTAGGTTCCCTTATCCCTTCAACCTTGAGCTAACAAAACCATTAGCTATCCAAAATCAACCTAGAAAACCACCAAGATTCATTGTGAGTTGTGCTGCAACTTTGAGACTTGAAGTGGACTTTCCTTGACACCTAAGTGGATTCTCATAAAAAACTTTTATAATAAGTTTATGAGTTTTTAACTTAAATCACCTTGACTTTGATTAATGTTGTGTTTAAGCTATGTCAAAAATTAAAAAAATGTATTTTAAATTGGACACTTTACCAATATGTATTGGTGAGTGGTGTACACATGTCCCTGTCCAACACATTTCAAACACAGGAACACATAGTTAAAGATGTTTGAGCTTCATTGGTTAGATATTCAGAACTTTACCACAAGAAAGTGTTTGGCGCATTGGGGTGAAGTTGTTGAAGAGTAAAGTTGCCTGTGTCCAACGAGTTGGCGATAGCTTGAGGTGGTCTGTGTCCTTTGGCTTCTCACGTTGAGATTCTATTTTCAACACTCCAAAGAGGTTTGGTGACAGAATCTGCAGAATTCTGCTCAACCGGTTGGTTTCTATCACTGCTCCAAGCTGCAATATCCTTATTTGTAGTGCATAAACCAAGTGTTTAGATAATATTTTATCTTTTTCAGACTAATGCTTCTGTTTCTGCGCAATTCAATTTATCACCAGTACATGCTTAAGTTTAAGCCAGTAGTTCTCTCTTGCTTAAGCTTGATATAATGCTTCAAATATGGAAAGAGTAATCAGCAGGAGGGAGGGTTGCACAAGGGACGAGAGAGTGTGATTGTTTATGAAAACAGTTTTTGTTACTTAAATTAAGAATATCAACCAAGTTTTAGTGCAATTAGTAGAAACATAAAGTTCCAACATAAAATCTGATTTGAAGAGGAACCAAACATATTATAAAATCAGAAACTGGTATATACCTAAATTATTAGAATATATTTGGTTCTCTTGGATTGTACAAGAAGCAAATTACTAGATTGAAAGAAACATTTCTAAATAAGTTATAGGCTTTCTTCTGATTGTTTTCATAAAAGTGTTCTGTGGAGAAGCATAAATAAAGCTTTAGTTAAAATATAAATCATGTCTACCATTATCCAACACTTCAAACAACATTAAAAGTTCACTTTGAGCATTTTATTTATTTTTCAACTTTTAAGTAAATTATTCACCTTGGTTATATTTCTTAGGAGTCAATCACGTCTATCATAGAACCTGTAATTTCTACTGTAGAATCAGTACAATTTGAAGATAATTCATTATGAAGGGTCTTTCTTTCAACGTAGAACGCTGGTCTTTGAGGTAAGGGAACGATTGCACTTTTGTTTGTCAACATTGATACAATGTCAGACATGGTTGGTCGATCATCTGCATAATGTTCTACGCACAAGAGACCAATTTGAATGCATCTTTGTACTTCATCAGGATCAAATGACTCGTTTATTGATGGATCCACTAACTGTGAACATGCACCATCTTTCCATAGCTCCCATGTCTGTGAATATTTTAGTCAAATTAGACACGGGGAACAATAAGAGAAAATAACTCAATATCACTAATTTTACATACATGTCCTATTAGATTTAATGGGCGATCAACATCATAGCAACCAAAGTTTCTTCTTCCACTAACAATTTCAAGTAACAACACTCCAAAACTATAAACGTCAGACTTTGTAGAGAAAGCTCCTTCCATCATATATTCTGGAGACATGTAACCACTGCAATAAAAACTAATTTATAACATGATGAAATATTATATATTCATAAAAAGGGAACAAAAAGAGTTTGTCAAGCTCACTGAGTTCCAACAATTCTATTGGTATTTGAGGCTGATTCTTGTTGTGTAAATATTCTTGCCATTCCAAAATCTGATATTTTTGGATTCATTTGCTAGCTTTCAAGTCTCTGTGAATGACTTTGAGTCTTGAGTACTTATGAAGATAAAGTAATCCTTGGGAAATTCCTTCTATTATTTTGAACCGCTTCTTCCAATCTAGTAATTTGCCTCTTGTACAATCTTGCAAATGTCAATATATATACAGTGATGAGTTAGTATGTGTACCAGACAAAAACGACTTTTCTAGTGTGATTGTTGAGTGTCCTCAACCATCACTGAAAAACCTTAGTTAAGAAAACTTAAAAAGTTTCCCTATATATGTATTCTAATTGATACAAAATAATGAAAACAATATTTTGCTTTTGACCTTGAAAAGAACACATAATTAACTGGAATCATATATTCCTCACCGAATAGATAGAAATCCAGACTTTTATTTGGCATGTACTCATAAATTAGAATCCTCTCTTCTTCATGAATGCAACAACCAAGTAGTTGTACAAGATTCATATGCTGAAGTTCACATATTAGTGTTAGTTCATTCTTAAACTCCACAATTCCTTGTCCAGATGTTTTTGAAAGTCTTTTTACAGCAATCTCTTGGCCTGTTGGAAGAATTCCCTAAAATGACAGTAAAACAAGAAATATTGAGTACTCTAATTGACACAAACTTGTTAATGCATAACTTCATTGGTTTCAAGTCACCTTATAAACGGGTCCAAAGCCTCCTTGTCCTAACTTATTCTCCGATGAAAATCCATTCGTTGCTTCCATAACCGATGTGTAATTAAACAATTTTAGGCCATTTCCCTTTTTTAAATCAACTTCAAAATCTTCCATTGCAGATGACCGACTACAAGTTGCCAAACGTACCATCTTCATCACCATCCTTTGCCTTTTCTTCTCTGTATGATGAATATGAGAATAAATTATCAAAAATTGTGTTTAGTGGTGTACTACATTGATTTTGAAGTACGTAACTACCTTGAAACACAAATTTTCGTTTCTTTAAGGCTAGGCAAATAGTGAATAAGCAAATCGCAAGTAAAGCAGTTGCTGCTACTGCACCTATCCATATCCACTTTTTCGTACCTGCATAGAGTGTTTTCATATATAACAATTAATATTATGGTATTATAATTTCTCAACAACCAAAGCAATGACTGCTTTCTGTTAGGCCATACGCAATCCTGATTGTATGTGTCTAAGGTATAAAAAACCTGAAAAATCATCAAAATCGTACATATAGTACACAGTAGTATAAACTAAAGAAATTAATCGAACAATTAAGTAGACTTACCCTTATGATGAGTTAACATGTTCACAATTAAGTAAAGGTTTTCACCAGAAACATCAAAACTATAATTTGCAGCGGAAATCGAGTGAAAGAACACACATCCAGTTCCATTTCTATATAATTCCATGAATCCACTGCAAGTACAATTGTTCCAGCAACTGGTCTCACAATCACTGTAACCATAACTTATATTTTCTGCAATGCTTAGATTCTGATAACTTAAGTAACCATCGTTTTTCCGGAACACATCACCAGGATTCCTACACTCGGGTATATCCTGCCATCTTTGGCACCCTCCATCAGTGTTATATCCATAACATAGATCAGCTCTTGCAACATATTCTTCTCTTGTATTATAGTATAACCGTCCAGTGTCCGAGAGGAACCACCAACGTGTAAGGTTTTCATTTGTAGATGTGAAAGAGAAGGTGTCCTCATCCCCATTGGACACTATGGTGTACTTCAACATGCCTTGTGCTTCTTCTGGAATGTGCTCAAATCTATTATTCCTCAGTTTCCCACTTTTCCAACAAACTTTCCCTCTTCTCCTTATCATCAGTTCTTGTCCCCTCGCTTCCCATTCAAGACTAAAGGCTCCTGGAGTCGCTCGCTCACCGGTCAACTGTGAAAAAAGCAACCAACGGTGGCCTGTTTTGTGATTAACACCTAACTTCATGGTGGGGGGCAAAGTGTCAGCGGGATAATCAAAAGTCTGCCACAAGAGAGTGTTAGTCCCATTGGAGTGAAGTTGTTGAAGCACAAAGTTGCCTGTGTCCAACAAAGTGGCCACAGTGTTGTTGATAGGTTGAGGAGGAGAATACAGAATAATTGGCTTTTTCACAGATTCAGATTCTATTTTCAGCACCCCGGAGAAGTTTAGGGTAGAACTGCATCATCACTCTGGTTGACAGGTTCTTCTCTATTACCCACCCAAACTAGCATATTATCATTTGCATTGAATTCCATCAAATATTGGTCCTCCTGATTATCAACTATCGAACTGAAACTCAGACAATATTTGAACTTTTTTGAACATAGTGTATATGTGTTATCACCAGACTTTAAACTGTCATTTGCTGCTTCAACATGAACACAAGTACTCCACCACAAGCACAAGCACATGAAAGCAAGCAGCTTCTGTAGCCTATGCCTGATAGCATGCTTCAAACATGGAAAGACTAAGCTGCATGATGGTTTATAAAAAGAAATTTATAGCAACATGAAACTAAGTTCTGAAATTAAAACCACACACGCATTGAATCTATCAGAAGCATATACTCACAAGACGTGAAGGAGGGTCATTCCAAATCTTATTACAAGCTTCACACCTTAACTTTGGCTTTGGAATTCTGCAGCAAAAATGAATGGCCTGTCAGCACAGGCTAAGAAAGAAGAAAAAACAGTATTCTTTAATGCAATTATTGAAGTAACGAAAACCCGATAATGATATGATGGACTATTGATCCCACATTAGAAGAAGAAGGGTGCTTGATATTTTGACACTATACACCTTAAAATACATTTATTTGATACAGAAATAAACTATTATTTTATTATTCTATAAGATTTTATTGAATAAAACATTTGTCAATATAATTTATGAACAATAGTAAAAATATAATTTTAAAAAGAAATTAACTAGCTTAAAGATCTTACGTTCTTTGAATATTGAAGTAATATTTATAATATTATTTAATGTATGTTTTCATTCCCTAAAAGGTTATATGATGACACTTGTGTTATAAAATGTATTCTTCTTACTTATAAATCATAATTGAAAAATATCATATTTATGTTTTTTTTTTTAATTTTAATGGTATTGTAAAGTAATGTATCTTTGTCATCCTATCAGATAACATTTGTGCCTAATACTTTGTCAATTTCATAAAATTTTGAGAAATGGAGAAGTTGGATAAGAAAAATTTTGAAACCTAAGGCATTAATATTCTGGATTGATTATGCTGTCAAATTTATTATATGATTGATTAGTGATCCGTAAATAAAAATTATTTTTCTATTGTCGAATAATTTTTAATTGTGTAAAAGGGATGAAAATTGTGGTGATTTTTCTATTGGTGTTTTGCAAAATTGAGATGTTTCAAGAAATGGTAAGTGTTGATTATTTTTGTTTTGTAATGTTATACAAAAAAAGTAAACCGTATGTTCTTGTTATTTAAATTACCTATTAATTGTATTTTAAAGTATAAAATATATGCATTTTGTAAGATTGTTGAGAAGTTATCTACTTTGAATATCAATTAATGAAAATTGCAGTTTAGACATCCTTAATTCTTTATTAAATATATCCAATCATACAAGTAGTAAAATAGAAAGTCTATGTTTTTTCCAAGAAAATACACACTAGGTTCTAGGTCTTAAAGTGAATATGTTAGTCTTTCAAGTTATAATGACTTTAATGAATTATGGAGTTATAATGACTTTAATGAATTATGGAGTCTTAAGATAGTAGGTGTCCATTGTGTAACATGGTTGAGGAAACTCTATAACATATGTTCACTAATTGTGAAATTGTAAAGAGAATGTGGGATAATTATGATAGGTGGATAAGAATATGATCCGTTTAGACACCATTCAATTGTAAATCATTTTCAACAATTTTATCTATCAAACTTTAACAGGAAAATAAATGAAGTATGGAAGGGTATATGAGTAGTCACAGTGTGGGAGAATTGGAAGCATAGGAATATAGTAATGTTTAATAACGGGATAGTGGATGACATAGAGATTTGTACACTAGCACAACTTAAAACATGGTCTTGGGCTAAATTCAGATGACAGAAGGTGAATTACTTTGCTTCAGAATGATTCCATTGCCCTTTCTTTGTCTAGGTAGTATTACATAATATTGCAACGATTGTTTAGGTGTGACTTGGAGGTAGGACCCGAGTTTGGTGAAATGACAGAGGGGAGCAGGATAGGTATCCGTTTATATTTGGTTGTGTTTGCAGGTAGCCCAATCTAATGTAGCAACTATCTTCAGCAAATGGAGTGCAGGGAGACGAATTAGAAATATAGTATTGAGATGTAGAATAATTGTCCTGTTAAGAGGAAAACACGAACATATAATTATTACTTAGCTATATACCATAATCTATTTGAAAAAAAGGAAATGTGTGTCCTGGGATTGCGTGCTTGAGCACTTAGATTGTTTTTGTGCATAACGTAACTTTCTTGCTAAATTGGTGCATTGATGTTGTTGGGTGGAAAAACGGTCTTGGTGTGGCTAACATGTGAAACAAGTAAAGCACTATGGCAGAATAAGCTATTGGTGTTGTTTATAATTTAAAAACATATCTAAACTAAAAAACAATTTAAAACCAATTATAAATCAAAAAGGTCTGTTAAAAACAGACTACTAGACTTGGTAACTAATACCCTAAATTTATGGAACCAAAAAAATTAAATATCAAATCTCTTGATTTTTGTTGTTTCTCCTGCACTTGTCTTATTATGAATTTTTCCAAATTATATCATAAGAGGCATTTTTCCAACACTCCTCCTTGCCTCTTTTGATGTAAATTCCAATTTTGTCTTTCAATTCTTCAAATCTACCTCTTGGAGGAACTTTAATTAAAATATCAACTAATTGATTATTGATCTTCAGAATCTTTTTCCGTGGACTTTGATATGCTTCTTCACGACGGGCATCCTTGTTTCTCTTCTTGACAGATTTCTTTGTTGCCTTGACCTTAGCTTCTAAAATTGCTACAGGAATATATGATGGTCTTTCCTTAATATCATCCCTGCTAATAAATTTGGTAACTTGGCCCCTGGGCCTCTCTTTAATTCTCATTGATCTACCAACAGGGCCATTAACAGCAACAGATCCTTGCCTGCCTTTGAACGCGCAACTCTTCTTCTTCTTTGCTTTCTCAATTGTTTCCATTTTCTCCCAATTCCCAACTTTAGCCGCAGAGGAATAGGCTAAGTCGGTTTGTATATTTGCCGAAAAACTTTTGCCCTTCATCTTTATTGACATCAATTTAATGCCAGTTGAATCAAAGACTTCACAAGTTTTATCTTTGAATACAACAGCATAATCTTTCTCTAAAAGTTGTCTGACACTTAACAAATTTTGATCAATCTCAAGAACATATAGAACATCAGAAATTATTCTTTTACCTGAGTCAGAATCAATGGCAATATCACCTATGCCTTTGACCTCAATATAGTCTCCATTCCCAATTCTGACTTTCGAAAGATGGGTTTTGTCCAGCTTTACAAACATGTCTTTATCATAAGTCATGTGATGAGTGCATCCACTATCAATCAACCATGTTTCACTAGCGATGTCACTAGCAAAGCAAGTTGCCACAAAAGATGCTCATCCTTCTCGTATTTAGTCTCTTGAGCAATTTGCGCCTCTTGTTGCTTTCTTTTGTATACCTTCTCTACATGACCCTTTTGATTACAAGATCTACACACCACATCGGGTCTCCACCAACATCTCCAATGTGGATAAGAAGTTTTTTTACAGTATTGACATACTGAGTACTTCTCCTTCTCGTCATTGTCATCCTCATCACTCTTCTTCTCATTTTTTCAGCCTTTCTTCTTTATTTTGTAACTCGGCTGTGACTTTGCTAGTAAAGCTCATTCAATATTCGGCGGCTCTTGTCTCAACATTCTTCTCTGCTCTTGGGTTTGCAGAGAGTTCATCAATTCGGTTAATGAGATTTTCGTGAGATCTCTAGAATCTTCAAGTGAAGAAACCTTTGCTTCAAACCTCTCAGGGAGGCTCACAAACACTTTTTCTACAATTTTTCTGTCAGGCAAATCTTCACGTAATAAACGAATTTTGTTTACCACGATCAAGAGTCTATCAAAATATTCTTTGATAGTCTCGGTCTCTTTCATCCTCAGTATCTCAAATTCTCTTCTAAGATTGAGAATTTGCATATGCCGAGTTCTTTCATTTCCTTGAAACGCCTCGTGGAGAGTATCCCATGCTTCTTTAGCTGTTTCACAGGCCATAATTCTAGTGAAAACAACATCAGAAACAGCACAGTGAATACAGGTCTTGGCCTTCGATCTTCTCATTACTTCATCATTGTAATTTCTGATTTGAGCTACAATTGAATTTTCTTGTAGAGCCTGAGTTTCAGACATCACAACATCCCACAAACCACTTGCTTCTAATAAGACTTCATTTTGACAGACCATATCTCAAAGTTTTCACCTGAGAAGACTGGTGGATCTGCCATGAAATTTCCGGCCATATCTTAATTCTCGTCACTCGGGTCTCATTGATCTCTCACACTATCAGGCCCTTAAGAACTAAGAGCTCTGATACCACTTTATAGATATATTTGAGTGCAAGGATAAATCTTTATTGATATAAACTAATATTTATACATCTTCAAGAAAAACAGAATCTAAAACCATAATTTAAAAACATATCTAAACTAAAAAATAGTTTAAAACCAATTATAAATCAAAAAAGTCTGTTACAAACAGACTACTAGACTTGGTAACTAACACCTTAAATTTATGGAACCAAAAAAACTAAATATCAAATCTCTTGATTTTTGTTGTTTCTCCTGCACCTGTCTTATTCTGAATTTTTCCAAATTACATCATAAGAGGCATTTTTCCAATACTACCAAAGATTAATTCCTTATTTTATATTAGGGTTGGAACACTCCTCAAATACTCCTATTAATTTCTTTAATGTTAAAAAAAAAAGAAAAAAAGATTAGCACTTTGTGTAGCCTAGCCACCATCATTGGCGAAAAGCCACTCTTTTCCCATGTGCTGCTGGTTTTCAAAGAGAACCAACTTAGTCCATATGTGAATAAAATAAAGAAAATAAAGAAAATTGTTTACCAGAAGTTGAATATGCTTCCGTGTTGAATTTCAATAATTTCTGTCAATAATAGTAACATGATTTCAGTTTATATTTCAATATATTCTTTATTCAAAAAATATGAAATAATAGAGAATAATATTAAAGAAAATTTTACTACATAAAATTAAAGAAAATAAACTTTGATAAATAGCGAGATTAAGTTAGATGCCATGTATATTTTTCTTCTTCCCCTTATTCTTGCTTACATTACGCTTTCCCTGAACATTTTGCAGGTTTCTAGTTTAGAAGAAGATTTTACTTTTTTTTTTTTTGCTTTTATTTTGTTTTGTTTTTTCTGCTGGCCGTCTGGTGATAAATATGTTTTTGGTTTTTGCTTGCTTCAATTTTGTTCAATATTTTTTTAATTATGTTTTGAATTGTGTCAAATATTCATTCATAGTGTTTTGTTTATGTTTTATTAGAGTAAAGTACATTTTGTGTTTTTGTTATGATAAGCCGTCTGATGGTAGGTAGTTTGTTCCATTTTCTTATATTTTCAGTTTTGTTTTCTCACATGATTTTTGTTGAGTTTTGAGTCATAAGAGTAGACGATCTCCTAGCCTAACCTGCTTAACGAACTACCCAAATCGTCTACCAATCATAAATCAAATCTATCTACAACCTTCTAGCCAGGTGCTAATATGATTAACCTTTCACATCCACCCCTCTTGGCTTACACATTTTCGTAGCCTTACCTTACTGCCCCAAGCTTCAATATAGAAGATGCTCCAAATCACTATAGTAGACGTCTCTTTGTGCTACCATCCTATTTTTTCTCTAAATGTGCAGGCTTTTCTTATAGAGGAAAAGGTTGAAGAAATTTGCTACAGTTCCCAAGCTTGATGAAGGAGTTTGTCATCTTCCTTTTTACATTCTATTATTTCTCTTATTCTTTGAATTGCTTGTTTTTACACAGAAGACAATGTAAGCTTTAAGTGTGGGAAAGAGATCAATAGTTTAAGAATTATTTTACTTTCTTGTTTTGATTTCTTCGAAACTTTTAGAATGCATGATAAAATATTTATGCATATTTTCATTAGATTTATAGGAGTGTATAACAGTTGACAATTTCATAATTATTGAAAAACTAGTTTTTTGATTGGTGTTGTTTGGATTTTCTGTAATTTGTGGAATAAATTGGTTTTGAAAGTGGTTGGGTGAATCTTTTATGTAAGACTATCACTTATGAGATTTTGAGTCTTATTGATAAATCTTTTAATGAATCGTGTGATGGGATTATGTAATGTCTTTTTTGGTGTGTTTTTAATTATGTTTGCTTATAATAGAGCTTTAACTCTCTGTTAACTTTGTTTTACATCCATAAATTGATATGATTGAGACATTTTTTAAACTGATTGATTGGATTCACAATTAAATTTCTTAAGAGATGACTTAGATTAACTGATCTTATTTATACTATTATCATTTTGATATTGTTAGACAATCTAATACTATAATAGACTGTCTATACTTGAATTCTTTTAATTTGACTATAAAAACAATAATCGATTACTTTATATATATATATATATATATTTTTTTTTTCTCAACTTATCCTTAGTGACTAGTGTGTTTATACCGAATTTCGATGTGATAGACTTATGAAAAAAAAGTCTAATCTTTATCTTTAAACCTTAAATCGGATACTATCCTGCATCATCGTATATGCAGATTTTATTGAAAAACCTCATGTTTTCCAGCCTTTTACTCTCACTCTCTTCTCCACTACGCGTGTGTCCACTCTCATTATTGTCTTGTTCATTGTCTTATATTCCCACCCTCCCATTGTCTCTTCATTGTCCCACATTCCCACCCTTCCATTGTTGTCCTCTTCATTGTCCCACATTCCCACCCTATAGAAAAAAATTCTAGTACACTCTTTAGTATTGACTTTCTAATGTCTCCTCCACCAACCATCTATCTTCCAATATAACTCATCAAACGAAGCAATTTGTTTTTAAATCCACATGATTTCTTTCAACCCTCTCCACCACAATGATTTTTTTTGGGCTTTACTTAATTCTTCAGCACCATTGATTCCACTACCTCTTTTCATATTTCTTTTTCTTCATCGTGAGTCTCAATTTCCACTTTATTGTAAGTGCTTTGTTAATATTCTTTATATCCTTTATGCCCAATGCCCAACAATCTTTTAGTTTCATATCCTCTCTCAGCTCACTAAACAATACCCCTTCCTTTGACACCCATCCCTATAGGAATGGTCACTATATTCTTGATTTTTTCTGCCACTAATTTAGGCGTTATCTAAAGAGACGTGTAGAATAATACTTTGCTCCATTTACTAAATTGACTGAACACGTCTTTCCTATAATAATGATACTTGTCTACCTTTCCAACTTGCCAACCTCTTTTTATTTTCTCAATCAATTGTTCCTAAAATTGAAGTCTCCTCCAATTTCTTAAAACATCACATATATTTTTGAACACTTGTATTTCTTGATGCTTGACACTTGTCATATGTAAATTTTCATGTCTAATTAATCTTCATAACTCATGTTCTTATAAAAATATGGCCTATCCTAAAATGCAGAACAAAACCCATTTTCTCTACTTTTATGATGACAAAAGAGAAATGGAGTGACTACTAATGGGAAAAAGAAAAGCACAAAAGATATGAAGAAAATATATTTTACTTTTTAAATTCCTTCTCTTAAGAAAACTTCTACAAAAAAATCTATCCAAAATATATAAAAGTGAATTTAAAATATGCTTTTAACTTTTCTTCTCATATGTTGTTCTCTCACGTTCAAACTCACAAGCTTTAAAGCTAAACTGTATTTTATTCTAAAATGTATGATTTGATATAAGGGGAATGTTCTCTTTTATAGTCTAAGAGTCCTGCCACTCAAGAAGAGTGTGAGACTTCTCTGAAAACATGATTTCTTTTGAGTTTTCTTATTTTACCTTAATTATACTTATCCTAGGAAAAATAAACACCAAAACTATGAAGAAGATGACCAAGCAATGACACACAAGTTGTAGATTTTTGTTTCTTTTGATTCTTCTGTATTTTTAAATTTTCGAAGAGTCCAAAGAGTCTTCTTGGCTTGATGAAGTTCTTCCTCCAACTCCTTAGTCTCACTCCTTGCAAGAACTCCTCTAAAAGTCTCTTTTGGATGGTTTGTACACTTCTCTCACTTTCCTTTAACTTAATCTTACCTGTGATCACTCCATCTTGTGTTGTGCTAGTATCTTTTAATGATCTCGCTGTTATATAACAATATTGATATAACTGACTCACGTGAAATGTTTAAACTAACAAGAAAGACATGTGAACAATATTTTTTATTATTGAACTGAAAAGTCATTTAGATAGTTTTCAGGTCTCATGGTTGCTAAGAGACTAAATGGTTTACTGAGACCATATGACAAATGTGAGAGAAACTGCATTTAAAACTCTGGACAGTTTAGCACGGTAAGATTGGTTTAGGAACTTTTAGATAAAATTTTACAAAGTTAGAGGGACAAATTAAAAGTAAAAGCAAACTTCTACTCTATTAAAAATATAACAAACAGTAACTAAGAATGCATAAGTCAATATCTAGTTTCTTTTTCCAATTATTACATAACTCAGATTTATTCTATTTCCAATGAAGTTGTAGTTTCTACTGAAGTAGTATACAATTCTAAAGAAGATAAATTATTGTTAAACATCTCTCTTTGAATATAGAATGCTGGTTTTTTAGGTGAAGACACTATTGCACTCTTTTTTGTCAACATTGATATAATCTCAGATGTTGTAGGTCGATCATTTGCATATTGTTCAACACATAGGAGACCAGCATGAATACACCTATGCACTTCATCACAATCAAATGACACATTTAAAGACGGATCCACTGATTGAAAATACTTGCCATCTTTCCATAATTCCCATACCTATAAATATTTTAGTCAAATTAGATATAAAGAATATTATACCAAAAAACAAACTCATCAAAGCTAATTTTACGTACATGTCCAATTAGATTTATTGGGTGGTCCTCATCATAAAAACTAGTGTTTTTTCGTTCACTAACAATTTCAAGCAATAAGACTCCAAAGCTGTACACATCAGACTTTGTAGAAAAAATTCCTTCCATAGCATATTCTGGAGACACGTAACCACTGTAAAAAATATTACATGAGAAAATAAATTTTATTTACACATTGATATATAATAAGTGTAACAAAGTTTAGTAAGCTTACTATGTTCCAACAACCCTGTTAGTATTTGATATCGAGTCTTGTTGTGTAAACATTCTAGCCATTTCAAAATCTGAAATTTTTGAATTCATATTTTTATCATGAAGTATGTTACTAGCTTTCAAGTCTTTATGAATGACTTTGAGTCTTGAGTACTTGTGAAGATACAATAATCCTTGAGCAATTCCTTGTATTATGTTGAAGCGCTTATTTCAATCTAGTAATTTGCTTCTTGTACCATCTTTCCCATGGTCATATAATGATGTGCGTTAGAATGTAAAGCATACAAATGTAAAAAAGCAAAAATGACTTTTCTGCATGATGTTCTACATGAGAAAATTGAGTAATTACAATAAATCTATCATCAACAACAATCACAGTTGGGAAAGATCAATGTTCACCTATATATATGTTTGGTCAGCTGCATAATAATGAAAACAATTTTTATCTGTTTGACATCCTAAACAACACATAATTAGATTATCGTCAACACAGTCCTCACCGAAAAGATAGAAATCCAAGCTCTTGTTCGGCATATACTCGTAAATTAGAATCTTCTCTTCTTCATGAATGCAGCAACCAAGTAGTTGAACAAGATTCATGTGCTGAAGTTCACATATAAGTGTTAGTTCGTTGTTAAACTCAACAATTCCTTGTGCAGAACTTCTTGAAAGTCTTTTGATAGCAACCTCCTCTCCTGTTGGCAAAGTTCCCTAATGAAATGAGAACAAAAAGGTCATCAGTCCTCCCAAACAAAGT
>Ga0099825_1006789_pt1 | contig 14169 bp, 8 predicted proteins | sample SiratroredBW_FD_76838 | JGI IMG/M metagenome (GOLD analysis project Ga0099825, IMG submission 76838) | Root nodule microbial communities of legume samples collected from California, USA - Siratro red BW | ecosystem: Host-associated > Plants > Roots > Nodule | place: USA: California | collected... | reverse complement strand
TTTAGTATAAAAAAAAAATTCCTTTTAGCTCTAAAAAAGTTTTTTTTTTTTTTTATTTTTATTTTATTTTTTTTTAATTTTCAGCTAGGTTGATCAGAATTGCCTTCATAAGATTCCTTTCACATACTACCACAAAATTAGGGCAAAAACTACTATATAAAAAATGTTTAGTATCAAATAAAACTTTAAACACAGACAGAAAAATTGAAATAGGTATAAATGACCAAATAATTAATTAACACTTGTTAGCAATTTAAACTTTTTACTGTAAGTATGAAAGAAGATTTATTTTAAGTTTTAAAAATATAAAGGAAATATCTATCTTATATCACATTTGTAAAATTTTGTCCTGCATTAATTAATCTTGAGTGCTTGTAAATTAACACTCTTATTTTAATGTAAATTAAAAGATTAATTGATAACCAGTGGAATTTAAAAGCTAAACAAGAAATGATTTTCTCATAAATTTTTTGTTCGTAAAAAAAGTTTATTATTATTTATAAGCATATGAATAGACATATAAAACTATTTTTTAGTGCATGATGAAAATAAAATTACTAACTCTTTAGACAAACCATCCAGTAAATTAACAATTTAGTATCTCATATATTACTCTCAAATAATCCTCAATACGATGAAATTATAAAAAAAATTTGAACATTCAACTATATAGATTTTATATTAATATATTTAGTTAATGTTTAGAGACTAATTGGAACGAGAGAAAAAGTTTAGGAATACTGATGAATTTGATCATGCAGTATAAATTATCCCTTTTCCACTGCAGTGGATACGTGAAACGATTTGGCTCTTGGGAATTAGATGGGGCAGTTAGGTGGAATTGCGAGTTATATATAAGATGCAAGTCACTCACAAGGTTAGCACCTGGCACATCATCATCCGAAACGAGAGGAGAGGCAACGAAATAAACAAAAAAAAGAAAAAATCAATATAAATATTAATTAAAGCGCGACCCAACTGAATGGCAGAGCGTGTGTTCCTCACTCCTTCATCACTGCCTTTACCATCTCAACAGAATCCAACTACGATGGCTCTTTTCAGCGGCGCCGCCTCTGCTCGCATCATTCCCTCCGTCTCACTCTCCTCCTCTTCTCGATCCTTCTTTTCCCTCTCATCCTCTTCTTCCTCGCTTCAATGCCTGCGCTCCTATCCTCGCATTTCGCACCTCTTTCTCAATCAGGTTTCGCTTCCTTCTCTCTCTGATTACTGCGCTTCTGATTGTTTCTTCAATTTGAGCTCGTGTTCGTGAACCGCACGCGTGTTTGCTTTTTCAGCGGAGAGCGGAGGTTCGCGTTTCGAGTGGAGGATACGGAACGGTGTCGGCACCGAAGTCCTTCGCGTCTGATCCTGATCAGTTGAAGAGCGCTAGAGAAGATATCAAGGAGCTTCTCAGGTCCAAGTTCTGTCATCCTATTCTGGTATTTTTCTTCGCTTCTTGCTTTTACTGTTTTTTTTTCTTTTTAAGGATCTCTATGCGCTGGCTGTTGTATTGCATCTTAATTAGCGGATCCTTAATTCCTTCTATTTTAATGTTCAAATAAAGAAGCATGTGAGCTTTATTTTCTCGAATTGGATCGTCATTGGATTTTGCTGTGCTTTCAAATACCTATTTGTTTGATGAGAATGTTATTCTTAGATATGTTATGTTGTAGTTTTTTTACCATATTCCAAAAGTCAAAATTCTCACATTGTCTAGTTCACTCAGCTAGCAAATTCCTTATATCTTCAAAGTGGGAAATGAGAAATAAACCAGCAAATTCCTTTTATCTTCAAGCTGGGAAACAAGAGGCTCGGCAATAGATTTCAGACATGAGATTGAACTTCCTTTGGACTTTGGATTTTCTATGCACACAGTTAAACTCCTTTTGTAGCAGTTAGCTCACTCAAAATTAAGACGATCACCATTAAGGTTCACCTCAGGACCATTAATACTAGATAGGTATCGAAACATCGAGGCATTATCCTGCACAAACGTACCCCTTGGGAATTATTAGGTGATTCAGCTTTTACATCATTATCTAGCGGATCCTTACCAACACGACTTAAACTCGATTTTATCAAACCAACCTAGTAAAATACGATGACTTTTAAGAGAAAAGTGAATTTTCTTATAGTGTTACTAATTGACGTCTAAGCTCTATTTAATATAAATCATGATATTATAAGGTCTTGTACGAATCATAACGAGGAGTAAGAATTTAGCAAATAGTAGATTAAAAGTAACAATGAAAAAGAGAAAAGGGACAAAGGACAGTCCTCTGATCACAAAAAACCTAATGATTTTTTCTTTTGCCAGAAGAAGCTCCAATACAAGTTTTTATCATAAGTTTTATTTGAACGGGATACTTGTTTTCCTTGTCTTGCACCCATATCACCATTGTGCCTTGCCAACCTGTCGTATTTCATAATGTTACTACTCCTCTTTTGTGTTTTGCGTTGGTCAGGTTTGGGTCTTCTATAAATAATTTGGGTTTTCTTTTATGCTCTTGGTAGTTATACACTATCGTGTATGAGAGGTTTTTTTTTTTGAGAAAATCGAGAAGGTAAATATTGGGGAGACAAATAAAAAATGAGACACAAGCTGACTCATATATGGGAACGACACCATCATTAACCTAAAACTTTAAGACATTAGGTTTATGCGATTTTTTCTATATGTTGCTCAACTTTCTTATTTCTATTCAATGTGGAACTTAGACTCATACTTGAATACCTAATACTTTTGGGTCACATATCACAAACAAATCTTTAGGGACACTGCTTAACAACCCTTCAAGAAGACTTATGTTTAATTTGGTTGAGGTGATATACTATTCAGTAGAAGAAAAACCCTTTTTACATCGGTTTTGGAAGACATTTTACATTGGCTTCAGAACCGATGTAAATGCAAACGATGTAGAAAGTCTTGGACATTCTATATCGGTTCTATAACCGATGTAGTATGTGCGTATACTACATCAATTGATAAATAAATCACCGACGTAAAATACCAATCCTAAGAGCGTTTAGAGAAGATACTATATCAGTTAGTATCTATCCTATTACATTGGTTGGGAGCCCACAACTGATTTAATATCTCTCTAATTTTTTTTAAAAAAAATCTATAATTTTTCAGAATTCTTTGATAAATTTTTAATCTATACAAGGAAACATCACAATAATTTTCAGAATTTTTTAACAAGTGATAGGTGAAATGAAAAAAAAAAAGATGTGAAAAATACTAAAAAAAATATGAAAAAAATAGTAAACGGTGGAATTTAAAAAAAATATTGGATTTTGAATTTCTTCCAGATATTTTCTTCGAGTTTCGTTACGCCATTTCGAACAACTTTCATTTTTGGAGCGTAAGTCTCTATCAAAAGTTATGGCCGTTTGAAATATTTTTGCCCTAAATTTTTGAAACTAATAATATATTATAAATCTATATAATGTAAGAACTCTACCATCAAATATACACTAAATCATGTTGGTGCTAAAAAATTTAGGCCAAAAACAAATTTCTAACTACTTTTAATGAATTTTAAGAAATTGTTAACCCCTTGCAAAGAGAAGCGGTAAGGGGTGTCGAACCAAGCATTCACGGTGGAGAAAAGTGATGCAATGTAAAAAAGTTAGCAAACCACCTATGTCGAAAATGCTAAAGAAAGTAGATATAGACAACAAAGGAACCAAAGAAATGAATGTGAGTGAAAAGAGTAAAGAGCGCACCAGAGAGAGACTCAGCGGCATAAGAGGGAAAGATAAATAATGAAAGTCGCACACACTCACTAAAAAATTGAATTTTTGTTCACACGCTGGAAAATATTACATCGGTTGGAGCTTCAACAGATGTAATAGACACTTTTTACATCGGTTGTAGGAAACAACCGATGTAGTATCTATCCATTCAAACAAAGTATCAGAATTTGTATTTTTAGTCATATTTTACTACAAGATAACCATGCTCTACTTGTGCAAGTAACATTAGATAATCATTCGTCGATTTGCAGTGCACTGATTTTATTTTGTTTATTCATTTATTTTACTTTTTCTCAAGTTTACTTCTGCTGATGGACTTGCGTGCTCTCATTTTTTACTTCTGCTAATAGACTTGTTTATTTTTTACTTTTTCTCAAGTTTACTTCTGCTCATGGACTTGCACACTCTCTTTTTCTGGTGAAGGCATTTATAATTAAACATAATGATCGCAAGTGTTATTATCATCAAACGCTCCCATCTATCAATGTAGAGATGGACCACGTAGGCTCTTACATTGTTATTTCGAGAGATCTATAGTTTTGTTTTTATCGTTGAGCTTCGAGTTGCTGCCTTGAAGATATGATTTGCGCTCCTATCCTAGTCCTTCGTTGCTTAATCCAGACTTGTTTATGATGCACTACAAACTTGGTGATGCGAAACCTCTTCCATTTAGATTGGCACCCATTCAGTTGTGGATACAAGATTCTGACTAGAAATCTAGGTGGATATAGGTAGGGCTAATCGGCAAGGGCTTATAGCCTAACCTAAATCAATCCGGATCAGATGTTTTAGAAAGTAGGTCAAGTCTAGGCTTTTATTAAAATTTATTTAGTTAAAAAGGTCAGTCCTTAAGTCATTTTAATTTTTTTAGGCTACTAGACTGGTCTATTAAAGTAAATATAAATCCTAATTTTATTAGGATTTTTATTATATATATTTGTTGTAAGGTATTAAAAATCATATTTTTCTTAATTATTAAACATGTTGACCTACATGAAAAGTCAAACTTATAAAATTTATAAGATTATTAAAAAATATATGTATATCTTGTTTAACAACTATTAGGGTATCTCCATTGCAAAGGTCATAAGTTTAAAATTTGAATCTTGTAAGATTCTTCCATTGAAGCGTGTTGATATAATATAAAATTTAAGACCTAGACTCTTAAATAAGACCTAGTCACGAGAATAAAAAGTTATTTTCATCTTAAAAGCATCTCCAAGAAGTTATAGAAAAATATTGTTAAGGTGGGGTCTTATAACACTCTTGCATTGGAACAAAAGTGACAATTAAGCCTTAAAATGATGTGGCACAATGAGATCCACGAAAGGTAAATCAAGACTTCATGTTATAACCCTTGCAATCGAGACGAGTCGATGACCTTACAAAATAGGTTTCTAAATAATTAATTTTTTGTATTTTATATCTATACATAATTAAATATAATAAATATACACAATGATACATAATAATATAAGAAGATTGTAGGTCAATAATACAATAAGCTTAGTAGACTTTTAAAGGCCTTATTGTAAAACATACTTCTAACATGCTCGGAGGTCAGGGCAAACTTTAATGTTGGTCAGGCCGGACTTTTGAAAAATGATATACGAGAAGAAAATAGATAAGGTTCAGGCTGTTGTTTTCAGTGAAGGTTAAACCCAGGTCTACCAAAACCTGACCTAGCCAAGGTTATTTCTACCCTTAATAGTTACCTATAAATTTGGTTTTAGGATCACTCAGAATAAAAAAAAAAATTAAAGTGTCACCTGATTGGCACCAATGATATCGTGTAGGATATTTGTTGCATCATACTGACCATCAAAGTTTGATATATTCATTCATCTAAAAGATGCTGGTAAGAAAGTGTAGCTCCAAAAATTCCAAATTAGAGAAGGAATTTTGAATTAATTAACTTTTCTGGCTCCCTATTTCATTCATAACAAAGCAGATGACTGCAACATTTCCCTTATACTTATCATCTGAACACCCCTGGCCTCATTCCCCCTTACATATTTCAAAGTATAAAATCCTAACTACTGATCTGGAACATTCTTAAGGAAAATGATTTGTAGTTCCCAATTAAAGGCAGTCTTTGAACATTTTGTCTTCCTATGGGTTCTCTTAAAGTAGTGGAATTTACACTTAACCTCACAAAATTGGTTTGTAATATATGGTTTGTACCTACTTATATATTATAATTTGATCTTATCTCTAGTTAATATGACATTTCCTCATGTTAAAGACCGGACATATCGAGCATGGGACTGGAGAACTTGATAGTGGGTGACACTGAGACTCAATAATTTATTAGGATAAACTCTATATGACTCTTATACTATTTTAAAGTAGTGGAATTTAAGCCTAAATTAAAACAGACTTACACACTGGTGTGGTTGTTTGTCTTCTACTTTTGCTGGACCAACCATATCAATTGTTTGTAAAGAGGCTGTTATCTTATCAATTCTGACTTCTGAACTATAATTGTCAAGGATAGTGAATAAACTTTACAGTGATTATGTTAGTCAAGATGTTATTGAATTCTGATGAACATACTATACTGTCTTCTGGGTTGATGATATATACCTGCTGCGTACACTTGGATCTTTGTCATGTAATTTTAGTTTGTACCATAGATGGGACTTGAATTTATCATATATATTTTGTTTGTTTCATTGATGAGATTTTTTTTTTCAATAATTTACTTACATAAACTTCAATGTGATAGATTCGTTTGGGATGGCATGATGCTGGTACTTATAATAAGAATATTGCGGAATGGCCACAAAGAGGTGGAGCTAATGGCAGCTTAAGATTTGAAATTGAGCTGAAACATGCAGCCAATGCTGGTAATGATTCATTGAATATTGATTATTTCCGAATTATGCTTATGGGTTAACATTGCCTGATGAACTGCCATATCAGGACTTGTAAATGCATTGAAACTTCTTCAGCCAATCAAAGACAAATACTCTGGTGTCACATATGCAGACTTATTTCAGTTGGCTGGTGCCACAGCTGTGGAGGTTGTCTCAGTCCTATTTTGGCTTCAGGACTGACTATTGTTTATTTGAATATATTGAACGATACATTTATCTCTTTTTTGAATTTCAGGAAGCTGGAGGCCCAAAAATCCCTATGAAATATGGAAGAGTGGATGTATCTGGACCTGAGCAATGCCCCGAAGAAGGGAGACTTCCTGGTAATAACCATACATCCTGTGGTAGCTTAATTGTTGTGGAAAACTCTCTTTGCTTTGTTCGCTGTAGGGCCAGGATTATGCAATCTACTGTTAATTTGGGAAAACAAAAAGTGAGAGAAACAGATAGCTATTCATTTATAAGATGCCTATTAATAAATTGTTTTATCATTTGAAGTTGCAAGAAATCTGAGGTTATTTAGTAAATTGTTTTCGTCGTGGTTATTTATTATATGTATTTAGATGCTGGCCCCCCTTCACCTGCTGATCATTTGCGTCAAGTTTTCTACCGAATGGGTTTGAATGACAAGGTAAATTTCCTTTTTGTTCCATAAGGATTAAGGTTGTAAATTGGATTCTGGTCATGTGTTAGGTTTTGACTTTTGAACTACTGTATTTGCAGGAAATTGTTGCATTATCTGGTGCACACACACTGGGGCGGTCTAGACCAGATCGTAGTGGTTGGGGAAAGCCTGAGACTAAATATACGGTATATTCTCTTCCTTTATAAGAATGATTTTGTGCAAGTCTGTGAACTCTTTTGAAAGTTGAAACCATATTTTCAAACTTTAATTTTAACATTTGATACTGGTATCCCTTGAGCACCTTAAGCTGAAGGAAATAATCAGAAGTGTTGGATATATGTTGTATGTTAAAACTTCTGATTGCTCATGTAGAAGATGGCCACTGTTTGACTGCTCTCTTTCATTTCATAACTGAATTCCCATATAACAGCTTCAAGTCACTTAATTACTGCAATTTTTTGATGATAGATGAAAAGATAACTTGTGCTGCAAATTTGAATACTCCAGATTCATGCCAATTTACTGAATTTCTTTCTTAATGTGATTTTCCGCCGACTCCAAACATTCAGTAGTGTTTCTGCAGGGCTTCCAAGTTCCACATATGCCTCACCTTGAGGCTTTTTTGATAGTAGGTCTGTTTATTTAAACCACTTTCAGAAAAATGTACTTTTTGTTTTTTATAAAATAATCACTTCTTGGCAATTTTTACATGTTTGGGTCAATTTATTTAAAAAAGCAAAACTACAAAACTGCTTTTCTTAAGAAGCTGCTGTTGCTTCTCAAAATAAGCAGTTTTCTTCTTTTTTTTTATTCTAGTTTTATTTTTTTATAATTACTTTTTTTAAGCACAAACAAACAGACCCACCCAATATAAGTTTGTGATTTAAATATGGATTGTGGTTCCTACTTTACACATAAAAGTTTTGGACTTGCTCTAAATTTGTGGCTTAATTCTTTCTTGGCCTGTTGTAAGAACAATTACTTGTTTATCTGGAGCGCTTTGACTTGAAATGAATACTTGATGAAAGGGAACTCAAGGCACATTGCAAGTACATATCAAGGGTTTTTTTAAACCAATCACTTCGTTTTGGAGTAGAAGACATTGTTGATGCAACATCTCTAGCCTGAATTTTAGTTTGTGTGGTATTGCTGATAAATGATAGTCAACTAGTTTTCAGTTATACACAATAAAACAGCTGGAAATTCACATGTATTTCTCACTTTACAGAAAGATGGGCCAGGAGCACCTGGAGGACAATCCTGGACAGTGCAATGGTTGAAATTTGACAACTCCTACTTCAAGGTCAGAAATATATTTTTATTTTTCCAGGGAGAGGGTTGGGTGCTCTATGGGGGGGAGTGTTAGAGGAGAGAGGAGTATGCAAGAATTACCTATTTGTTTTTTGTGACTGGTTACATAAAGGATATCAAAGAAAAAAAGGATGAAGATCTATTGGTATTGCCAACTGATGCTGCTCTGTTTGAAGACCCATCCTTCAAGGTAAGCTGGAGTTTTATTTCATGGTTATTACAATTCAATGCAAAAATTTTGACATACCAAAGCAACAAAATATTGATGAAATATTCAGGTATATGCCGAGAAATATGCTGAAGATCAGGAAGCATTCTTTAAAGATTATGCTGAAGCCCATGCAAAACTTAGCAACCTTGGAGCCAAATTTGATCCTCCAGAGGTTTGTTCAATTTGAATTACTGTTACTGTGTTTTACAAATTAAAATATCTTTGCTTGTGTAACCCTTGAGCTGGATATTCAGTTCTTGTGGACTTAAGTTCGTTACCTTTTTCATGTCTGTGTATATTCAAGTAAATATAAGGAGACAGTTGACTTATTTAACAAGTAAGAAGTTTTCTTTGCTATCCCTTTGTCAGGGCATTGTGATAGATGATTCTCCAAATGCAGGGGCAGAGAAGTTTGTAGCAGCCAAGTACTCCACTGGAAAGGTTCTTATCTTTGCACATATCAAATCTTACTATTCCTTTTGTTGATATTGAGAAAAATATATTGGATAGCTTTCTATGGAAGACTTGCATAGGATATATATTTTGCTTATTGTTCATTGTTTTACTTTTCCTGGTTTGGTGCAGGAATAAAACAAGTGTCATGTTTTCTTGTGCAAGTATCTTTTTGTAATACAAGAAGAAGCTATTTTCAAATCACGTGATATCACATGTAAAATATGGAAGTTTTAAATGAAGAAGAAAGGAATAAAATTCAATAGTGTTCCTATTTGAATTGCAGAGAGAGCTGTCTGAAGCAATGAAGCAGAAGATACGGGCTGAATATGAGGCTGTTGGTGGAAGCCCAGATAAGCCTCTACAGTCGAACTATTTTCTAAATATCATGATTATTATTGCAGTTTTGGCATTGTTGACATCACTTCTCGGAAACTAGTTGGATTTTGTTCTGCCGATTTTTGCTATAATTGCATTGATATTTGGACACTTGTTCTAATTTTTAAAACAATGGTAGCAAGTATTTTCTTGATTGACCAAAACTAAGCGAAAACAGTGTATGATTGCGGTAATAAATCATGTAATCATGGTTAGGTTTGGGATTGGGTAGTTATAGCAAAATTTGTCCGCAATGAGTGGGTAAACGAGGTGGTAGAATCTAGTAGATCGGTATTCGGTATCTCGTGACTTATCATTTGTTTATAAATTATCTCTTTCTGCTCAGCACATGAGTTATCCTATTTTTTTATCTTCCTGCGTTTATTTTGCTGACAGAACATTAGAGAGGTGGGTTGGAATGGGAAAATTCTTTATTTTCAACCATTCTCATTTTTGAATTCTTTTTCAGCTGAAATTATCATTTTCAATTTCAGTATATCGTTCCAAATTCTCTAGAATTTTCAGAAAAGCCATCTGTTACAATTCAAAAATTGGTATATTTCGACTTTGACTGCCCTAACCCAATCTCAATTCTCAGAGATTGTAGAGGATACAAAAACATGAAAACATCTTATTGCATGTTATCCCACCCTTGACAAAGCATCTGCAACCAAATTCTCCTTGCCTTTTTGTACTCTGCTGAAATCAAGGCCCACAAGTTTCTCTGAATTCAAGATTTGCATCGAACTAGTTGGAGGCCGCAACAATAAGTGCTGAAGAGCTTTTTGATCAGTCTTTATGATGAAATGTTGCCCCCATAAGTAGTGTTGTCTTTTTTTGACTGCAAACAAAACTACATAAAATTCCTCCTCATAAGCTACAACATGTATTTAGGTCCCATTGCCTGCCTTATTGATGTAAGCAATTGGACGTCCATTTTGCAATAGAATAATAGCCCCGATGCCTCCTCCCAAAGCATCTATCTCAATAGTGAAAGGCTATGCGAATCAAGTAACCTCAAGACCAGAGCAGCTATGAGAGCCTCTTAAGTTTCTGAAATGCAGCTGTTGTTTCTTCTGTCCACTTAAACTCCTCCTCCTTTTTAAGCAATTCTGTTAGAGGGCATGCCATCTTTCCATAGTTTTTTGACAACCAAGCCATTTTCCTCCAAGATCATTCCAAGTCTTGGTATAAACTAAGATGTTGTAAAAGAAGACTAAAATAAACTTCCTTAAATAGCTTCTGAAAATATCATTCATGAGTGATTGCAATGTGGCCGAGGCATTACACAAACCAAAGGGTAAAACAACCCACTCAAAGTGTCCCCTGTGAGTTTGAAAAGTTGTTTTATGGATATCCTCATCAGCCATTCTAACTCGTTTATAGCCACTTCTAAGGTCTAGTTTGGAAAAGTAACATGCCCCATTCAATTCATCCAACAAATCCTCTATCAAAGGTATAGGAAACTTATTTTTTACGGTGAAAGCATTGAGTTTCTTTAAATCTATACAACACCTCCAAGAACCACCATTCTTTTTTATCAACACCAAAGGAGAAGCATAAGAACTAGTACTTTCCCTTATAAATCTCGTTACCAATAATTGTTGCACCTGTATTGATGATTAAATATCATTGTCAAAGTTGCACAGTTCCAGTAAATTTCACTAAGTGTCTTGTACCAATGCATGCCCAAGATGATTCCAAATGTGTTGCTAGATAACAATAAAAAATCTACTGTAAACTATGTTCATTGAATCTCCATGTCATCAGCTTACACTTCCTAGTACAAAAGCTTTTTATCATAAACAACCATTACCGAAAAGTCCTTGATAAACTGTGTTTTCAGCTCCAACAACTTGACCCATTTGTCACTAGAAATTATGTATACTCCCTGTCTCTATCAGAAAAGGCACTGTTTGCATCTTGATTAATCCTTTGATCTACAATGTATTGCCACCCGGTATGCCTTGTAAAGCATTAAGGGAGATGTGAACATCTGCAGCTTGAATTATGTCTATGCTGCTGTCTATTATAGCTTGTTCTTCTTCATCACCATGTCTTGCACTATATTCGCCTCTATTTCTTCTTGAGCAGAGAAGATTGGATTCAATTTACCCCAGACTTTACATTTCATCCTATGTTTTTTATCCTACTTATCACCACAGAATCTACACAATCCCTTCGCAATCGTATCACTAACTTCCTTTCTAGACACAGAAGTTGATGTGTTACCCTTAAAATTTGCTGGTTCTGATGCAGACACCGATGGTATAAGATGATTTTGATTCAGACTAGTCATAGAATAACTCCTCTGTGAATTAATCGGATTTCACCATGTCCTTGTATATCTGGTTTGTGTTTCAGAACTGCCCACTCTTCTCTGCTGCATTTTCTTTTCCAAATCTTTTATAATGTCCTCTTGAAGTCTTGCAATATGCACAACTTCTTGCAAAGACTATGGTTTGTGGACTCTTGATGATTTTTCCAATTCAGTTTTCATCCCCAACAAAAAGAAACTTAATGGCATCGATTCTGACACTGGTACACGAGCCAACGGAGAATCAAATGCTTCCAAATATTATCCCAAATCTCCTTCTTGTTGCGATCTTGATAATTTCGTGACAGGATCCTCCAGAGCTGGGTTGATGCATGTAATGTCTCTGCCATGGTTAAAAGCAATAACTTCCCACTTTGTGCCTTTGGTGTAGACTCTAATTCAAAAAACTACTCGGCCTTTACTCTCCGGTCACGAAAATTTGCTCCATCAAATGTCGAAAATTGAATATACGCACATTCAGTTACAGAAAAATCTGATGTGGCAGAAACTGCTTCAGCATTAGTCAAAATTGTCTTACCCACAATTCATCGCTGCAATGGAAGAAACAAGATTCTTGTGCGTTAGTGAAAGCATGCTCCAAGGATTCCATATTGGTTTCTAATTCCTTTGTGCTCACGTCCCAAGCTAAGTGATACCAATTGTTACAATTCAAAAATTGATGTGTTTCAACTTTGACCATACTAACTCACTCTCAATTCTCGGAAATCGTAGAGGATACAGAAACATGAAAACTTCTTATTGCCGGACAGAAAAGAACAAAGGTTCTATATAATTCTGACTTCCAACAGAACAACTGTTTTCCTAAGCCAGAATTAGATAAGCAACGACTAACAGAATTAATCCTATCTTTAATTCTTTTCACAAACTGTTATTACACCATCCAAGAATATTTTCTGACCTTGGAAAATCTTAGCAATCCTCCGCAAGTCACCCGTCAATTTCATCTTTTGATACTCCTTGACACTTTTTCACTATTATTGTCAGGTGAAAATGATCTAAGAATAGCTAAATAAAAATAGAGCCGGTTGAGTTGGGGCTGACTCTGACATTAAGTGTAAAAAAGACTGACATTATTTAGTAAGATCTAAGTTTCACCTAATAATAGTGTAAAAGAATATTACTAATATGCTAGCACTTTTTTTCTTTTCCCATTACCTGGACCTCTTTGTATTAACTGTTATCTGTTGTAGGCAAGTGTAGTTACTTGGTTGGACTGAACGTAGGTTTTGAAAGTTGCAACAAGTAATGTTACATTTTTTTACAGAGTTTTTCTGTTATTCCTCTCTATACTTCATAAAAAGGTATTGGATGAAAAAGTAAGTGCATTTAAATTCTTGAAATCAAACAGTATTCAATATTTTTTTTTTTCATTATAAATAGATTTGCTGCGTGTTTGGATCTTAAATAGTGATCAGTGTTGGACTAAGTTTTCTTCTCAAATTGTGCAAAAAGCATTGTTGCTTCTGCGATCCACGTCTGTGGTGTGTGGATGAGAATCCAAAACACGGCTGTTGATCTATCCCACTTATATAGATGAAACCAATTAGTTATTGATAAGTTACCGCAAATAAAACTATTCACAGTTCTATCGAATGTAAAATGATACTAGTTTTATCTTTTAATGTTTATTTGGAAGGAGAAAAAAAGATGAAGATGAAGGTTACTTTTAAGGAGAGTTCTCTATGTCTGGGGGGTTACCATAGAAAGTCTCTTTCTCTTACCTCTGGTTAATTTTTTTCATCAATTCAAATGTATCTGAAATCAATTTTTTTTTCATTGCTTCAAATATTGCACCGTCCTTCCGAAAAAATGTTGGCAGGAACCAATTTTCCAATTTAGGTTCGCATTTCCTGGTTGCTTAAGAATGTTGTGTGTAACTTCATCCTGGTGTAGTTAGGTGTTATCTTAAAGCACTAATCACTTTCATCCGTCACGAGGAAGTTGAACAGAATAGAAAAAGAAATAACTTTTTCTTTTGTTTTGAATTCAACTTCCTCCAAATATGGCAAAACAAAGCACGCAGGAAAAAAAAGGGGGCGCATGGATTTCGGCAGCCCGTACTAACAACATTGACAATCTGTTTTTTTTTTTTTTTTTTTTTTTTAATTTTGTAATTTTTTTTTTTTTTTTTTTTTTTTTTTTTAACCTTATTTTTTTTTTTTCCTTTTTTTCTTTTTTTTTTTTTATTATTTTTTTTTTTTTTTCTACTTTTTTG
>Ga0099825_1006788_pt1 | contig 14172 bp, 6 predicted proteins | sample SiratroredBW_FD_76838 | JGI IMG/M metagenome (GOLD analysis project Ga0099825, IMG submission 76838) | Root nodule microbial communities of legume samples collected from California, USA - Siratro red BW | ecosystem: Host-associated > Plants > Roots > Nodule | place: USA: California | collected... | reverse complement strand
ATCGAGTCATCATAACTTTTCAAATCAAAATTCAGATAGTTGGAAGTTAAATAAAACATTTTTTTTAAAAAAGAAAAGAAAAACACAATATGTCAAAATTTTTTATTTTCTTCATTTTTATAACAAAGGAATTAAAGGGGCATATATCAATTATGATGTTGAAAAATAACATGCAACAGTTATATGCAACATAGAATTGATACTTTAATTTTAAGGGATCATGCATCTAAAAATGGAACATGAATGAATGAATTCTTGATAATGCAAGATTAGATATGGTGCCTGGTGACTTTTTTATTTGTGGGGGCAATTTTGGAGTAGTTTTTGGAGCATAAAATACATGGATGAAGAATGTATGAAAGATGAAAGATGATGAATTTTTTATTATTTAATAAATAAGGAAAAAAAAAACAAAATGTTATAAAGAGCAAAAGGACCTCCTTTTTTTATTAAGAACACATGATTTACAAATTTCAAACTTCAAGATCCATATGAAAATTTAAACCTTACAAATCATACCCGCGTTATTCAAAAATGATAGTCTCCTTTCCAAAAGTTTCTTGCTTCTCAGTTTTAAACTGAGTGTGGATAGTAAGACAGGAGAATCAATCTTCTCTGTTTTTTCTCTCTTTTTTCTCTATTTTTAACATGTTCTCCCTTTCTCTTCCTCCTCTCTCTTTCTTTCTTAAGTCTCCGTGCATGCTTCCCGTTTTTTTCTTTCTCTCTTTTTTCTTCCTTCTCTTTGTTCTCTCTTTTCCTCTCCAGAATTTGTGTGCCTTCCAAAAAACCCCCCAATCCCCTCTGTATCCGTTTCTCCTCCTTTTATTAAAGTCTCTCTCTTTTTCGTTTTTTCTGTTTTTTCCGTTGTATATTTTTTTAATTATTTATTTAAAACATTAACAGACAAATCTAAACTACTCTTTTTTTTTATTTTATTTATTTAAGCAAAACATTTTTTTTATATATTTATTTTAAAACTTGTAAATCAAGTATAGAAGCAGTTATTTTTATTGTTATATTTGTTTTTATTATTTTTTATTTATTTATTAATTTTCAGATGTTGTTGTTTTAAATTAAGATATTTTTGTTATTTTCTTGTTATTTTCGTTTTTTTTATTATTAATTATTTATTTTATTATTTTTTTTTGGAAAAAATCATTTTTTATTTTTATTAATGGAAAAATTCAAATTTATTTATTTATATTTTGTTTTTTTATTGTTATCATTATTTTTTCAAGAAAACTTAAACTAATAAATATTTTTTATGTTATTATTCTTTTTTTTATCAATATGCTTTAATTAAAATATTACCCGGACAATATCGGGTGTTGACAGGTAGGAAAAAGTATAAAATTGGTAAGTGGTGCTTGGAAAATACGAAAGTACAACTTGATCTTGAGAAAATTGTGTTCCATTAAGATTATTTCAACATTTTATGTTTCACAAAAAATATTAAGAAATGTGTAAAAAAATAGTATGAGACAAGGCTGATAGTAAAAGACGATATAGAAGTCCAGTTGAATAGAGTAGAATTCTCACAGGATAATACATCGTTACCCAAGTGCTTTGCGGAGCTAGAAATTAAGGAGACAATTTGCCAATGGAGAGATGATACGTTGATACCGAGCACAGTAATTTATCTTCATTTGACACAAAAAGATAATTTTTTTTATTAAAATATAATATTTTATTATAAAAATTAGGAGTGAGATGATGTCATTTTGCTACAGTGGTGTCAAAGTAGATTAATTCTTGCCAATGTAAGAGTTTAAAAGGTCCGTATCCCGATGAATTCACTTTAAGGTTCATTAAGAAGCATTAGGATGTGTTAAAAGTAGAGATCTTCCAGGTAGTCAACTACTTCCAAGCCATGGGAAAAATCCTTAAGGGGTGTAACAAATTATTTGGAAGATTACAAATTTATATCATTGCAAGATGCATATATAACATTATCTCAAAATTCCTTTCTAACAAACTTAAAATTGTGGTGCAAAAGTTACTAGATGGATCACTTGAGGTTGCATTAAAACTCAAATTATTCTTATTCGAAAAATTATTTCATCTAGTAACTTAACAATATTGAATTCCATAAGGATGGAAGTAAGATATGCTAGACCTTCTGCTCTTCCACAATTTTATAGAGTATCTTTTTAGTCAATGATCTTATGTAAATTTTATTTTGTAAATAGCAGGTTATGTTTATTACTTCCACCCAAAATCGTTTAGGTGGAAAGTTTGCATTCAATGTAGTTTGAGTAATTTTCTGTAAAGATTTATTTTTTTCTTTCAACAACATCATTTTGTTGTGTGTTCTTAGAGTACAAAAACTATGGTTAATACCATAGTTTTTACAGAATGCTCCAAGATTTTTATTTTCAAATTCACTATCGTGATCACTCCTAATGGTGATAATAAACCAACCTTTTTCATTTTGATTTTTTTTTAAATTTGCATAAGACTTTGAAAGACTTGCCCTTTTGTTTTAAGAACTTTACCTATGTCCATCTAGTAAAGTCATAAATAATGACTAGATCATATCTTTTTATCTTCACTAGACTCGGTTCTAGCAAGACCAAAAGGATTTAGATGTATAAGTTCAAGGGACCTTTGAGTGGAGATATCATGTTTACTCTTGAACGAGCTCTTGATTTACTTCCACTTGACACATGCCTCACAAAGACGATTTTATTGAAGGACATCTAGCAAACCTCTCACGATATTATATTTCTGGACTTTTAAGATTAGTCTCAAACTCACATGGCCACACTTCCTGTGTCATAGCCAATGATCTTCCTTCTCAGACATGAGAAAAAAGACCTTTTGATATGATAGTTCATCATATCAATCTTATAAAGGGTTCCTTGTTTATTGACATCAAACATTTTGGTTCTATAATATTAATAAACTGTGCATTTGTCTTTATAAAAAATAACACTATTCCCAGTGTCACAATTGACTTATGCTTAGTATGTTGTTTTTAAAACCATCAACAAGTAATGCATTATATATATATATATATATATATATATAAGGTCTCAGACTTACCTACTACCACAAATCACCTGTCTGTGTTGGTTTCCTCTAAATATGACTTTTACTCCCTTCTTGAGCTACATGTTTTGAAATATGTACCTTTTTCCTGTCATATGTCGTGAACAGTCATGTCTAGATTTGTTGCTTGAGTTAAGTACATTTGCAAAGGATTATTTTATTCTCAGGTACCTACATTTCTTGGATCCCCTTTGGTTAGTTTTTTGTGGCTTTCCTTTTAAGACTCCACTAGATGATGCAAATTCAATGTCATTAACATATTGTGTTCTAAATTTATCATATCACATTCTAGTTTTATCATGTGATTTTCTAGAACTTCTTACTAAGAGATCTAATGATTTACCACATATGTCTTAGAATGAGATAGAGTTTTCCTCAAAGCAGAGTTTTCTATTTCTTAATTTTCCATTTTCTTATCAACCAAATGCTCCATTGGTGTTTTTCTAGCTTCACATTTGTCATGAATAGTTCCTTTTCTATTTTATCTAATTCAACACTCTTAACTTCTAGATTATGCTTTAAATTAGTATTTTCTTCACTTAGTTTTTCATTACTAGAGGCATTTCAACTTTTTCTTTATTACATTGTTCTAGTTCAAGATTATAGACTTTGAATTTTCTTTTTAATGCTTTGTATTCGGATACGATATGCTCATTATAAGAACTCAGTTTTAAACATGCTTCCAAAGAGAATAAATATTATAAAGGTCTACCTTTTCATCTGATAGTGGGGTGTTGTCTACCTCTATGTCTGCCATGAGTCCAATATGTGCTTCTTCAAACCTTGTGTCTAACATGTCTAGATCCTCCTAGGTGGACATGAGGCTTTTCTTCTTAATAGGATTTTTCTTCTAATCTTGCTCATTTTCTACCTAAGTTTGTTCTGGATATTCTAATTTAAGGTGTCCAGGCTTTTTGCTTCCGTAATATATGAGCTTCTCTTTGTTCTCTCTACCTGCACGTATGTCTTTCACAAAGTTTCTTTTGTTCTTGCACATTCTCTTGAACCTTTGGGTTAGAAACTCTAGGTATTCATCAGACTCTGATTTGTTTGATGTATGATCATCAATCTTGGGGGCTTTGGTAGGTTCAACTCTTCTACTCTTATGAGATGTTTTAAGAGAAAAACTTTTGCCTCTATAATTTCGTTTATCATTTTGCAAGACTTGCTCACAAATGATAAGCATACCCACTAGTTTCTCAAGTTGCATCACTTCTAAGTCCTTAGAAACTCTTCATGCAGTTTCTTGTGCTCTCCACTTTCATGGGGGAGTCTTGAGTATTTTGTCATTGATGTCATACTGATTAATGATAGTACACCTAGTGATTTGAGACTATTTAGTATAGTCTGCAACCTTGTTATCTTGGATTAGATTCATTCTCTTCCATGATAAACATTTCATGTTGCATTTTAAGCAAGATTAATTTGCTTCTTCTTACCTCTTTTGATCCTTCATGCATGAGATAGTGCTAGCGTATCCTGTATCTTCTTTGCACTAATCATTACATGCACCTTTGAGAACTATTCATCTAACAAGACGCACAGTAGTATGTGCTTAACTTTGGCATTCTTTTGATACAGGTTCACATCCTCCTTGCTCCAAGTTTCTTAATAAGTTAATTTACCAATAGCATTAACTAAAGATGAAATACTATTTTAATGATCTTCATGAGACCAATATTATTGAACCCTATAAAGGATGTTATGCTTAGTTACCAATGATCAAACTTCTCTCTTTTAAACAAAGGCACCTGTTGATAGATTGTCCCTCTTACTCATGAGTTCACCTAGGATTGTTTCCTCAAATATTGTAAAGAACTAACCTTTCAGGTTAGCTATGATACCAACTGTAGTTACAATTGGCTCCGAAAAGTGGGGGTTTAATGGAGCCTAAAATCAAATCGTTAAATATGCACAACTAAAAAATAGTATAAACCAAGGTAAAGAAAAGTAGACGAAGATTTATATTCGTTCACCCTACAAATAGGACTACGTCTAGCCCTTTAAGCAAACTGCTTAAGAACTTTCACTAGAAACCAAGTTTAACACCTCTCTAGGAAAAAATTATTCTCCACCTCTCTAGGTAACGAGTTTCAACGTTTCTCTAGGAATAAGTATTCTAACTTCTTCAGGTAACGAGTTTTAACGTCTCCCTAGGAACAAGTATTCTAAACTCTCCAAGTATCTTAGTCTTAATCTCTCCCTGAGATCAAAACCTCTTATAAAAAGAAGGAAAGTACTCTCATAAGAGAGAACTCTCAATACATGGTAGTACTTATTCGTTCTTAGTTAGAACGCCTTTACTTGAAATTAAGTAAAGCACAAAAATGTACATGCCAGATAATCTTTTCTAGAGTAGACAAAGCTTAAGCCACGAAGTTGTTGAAGTATAGCAATTTTATCTTATATCCAAGAGATTTTTGATGTTGACATACTTTTACTTATCATCTTTGAAGACAAAGGAAACAAACATTCTTTGCAACATATAATAAGCATAAAGAGTGTTTTCATGAAGTACAACGTTAACTTCAATATATGTACTTATTGTCTGAGCAATACATTGTTTGTCAGATGGAAACGAGACTGCAAAGTGTTATACCGTACAAACCCTTGCGTCTTATATGATTTATTATAAATTAAATTTGTTTATCTTACAAATCAATGATTATATTTTATACTTTATTGTTTAACAACACTAATCAAGATATGTGTTGTTAAATTTTTCGCACACACTAAAAGAAAATAATGAATTAGACTTCAAATAAAAGCTTCAACCTAAGAGTTGGCCTTATTGATTATAAGAAAATGCAAATAATTTAAATTTATTTTTAATGGGTTAGAAAACATAAATTTATTATAGAATTTGTTTTTTTTTATTATGTAAAGAGGTTGCGTCAGCTTAGCTTACCTATGTTTTATTTTTTTTTAAAAGATCAAAATAAAAAAAGAGAGGGTTAAGATGACTCTTGAAACTAGAATTTTCTTTTAAAATTAAATCCGTTGAAGTTAGCATAAGTTTTTTCGACTCTAATCTTATTTAACTTTAAATATTTATTTAATTTAGTGTCAATTTAGTTTACATTTATCTAATTTTTTAAATATTTATTTGTTATTATCGGCTAAGCTAAGTTAATCTTATAATATGTGTGCCATTATAACTTAAAATATGAACTATAGATAACTATAAATTTTAATCGAAGGTAGAAAAGCATTGATTTTGATAGTGGTACCTCCTATCTAAATTTCTTTGTTTATATATATTGTAATCACCACAAAAAAATGCCTAAAGTAAATGTAAAGAACAAATCCACCAACACGTTTCAAATACTTTTGTCAGAATTTCTAGCTTTCTCGTCGGAGAGTTTTACTTTCGATCCCTGAAGCTAATTGTATTATCATTGATGATATACGAATATTTTGGTTCTAAGTTGCGTTAGTTCTCTTGCTAGTAGCTTCATTTTCTCAGATTTTGTGACATAGGAGACACTTACTTAGATTCCAATGTTTTTCTATGGATATCTTTAGACATTGAATATCGGGCAATTGGGGCTTCATCTTTGACTTAAAAGTTGGAATTTGTTGTTGTTTGAATATGGGTGTTTCAAAATGAACCTCTATCACATATCCTCTTCTCTTCAAGGGGTTGTGGGATTCTATTATATAGTTTTGTTTTTGAGGTATGGTTGTGGGTGGTCATTCTAGGGTTGGTTGGAGGTAGGGTTGCTAAAGTAGCAATCCATTTGATTATTTGGAACAAAGGCAGTTGTTTCCCATACAAATTGTTTCTCGCAATAAATAAAATTTTAATATATCAATAATATTTTTCTGGTTTTTATTTTTAAATTTATTTATTAAATAATTTATTTTTTCTTTAACACGTATAGAAACATCTCTTTCATATGTACCATACATCTTAAAAAGTATGATATATTTTTATTTTTTCTAATAATAATAAAAATAATGTAGACAATTGTTTTTTACACTATAAATATTGATATTTGCATGTTAATGATTATTTATTTTTTTTATTAGTTTGTTTATTAAAATAATGTATTTTGCTGGTAAAATATTTATAATTTAAGATGAAACAGTAGTATAGTATGATTAATTTTAAAAATTCAGTTGAACAGAATTGTTTTTAATATTTAATTTTTTGATCACGAATTCAATGTTTGCTGAAAAATAAATACAAGCATTTGTTAATATTTATAAGATTATTTTTTATTATATTTTTGTTAATATTTATAAAAATAACATAACAGAGAAAAAGAAACTGTTAACAACTTTTTTTTTTTATTTCGTTGTATCTATGTATGACTCAATTAAGAATGTGATAAAAAAGAAAAAATATTTATTTAATAAAATTTAAAATAAAAATAATAAAGATATTGTTGATATATTAAGAATTTATTAAATACAAAATAAAATTGTATTATGGAAGAAACAATTCCCTAAAATAAATTATGAAAAAGTTTTAGTTTCACGTTGCAACAATGTTATATCAGTAATGGTGATTGGAACAAGATAATGTAAAGTGTTGTTACATGACATGATTCTGCCCTGATTTTGAAAATTTTGATAACATAACTATAAAAAGTTGACTTAATTAACACTTGAGATGATTTTCAAAAGCTATTACCAAATGAACTAATATCTATTGTTTTCATATTTATTATATGTGATACAAATTTAACATTATTTACTATTTGATGTGGATTTTTATATATTACCTGAATTTGTGAAATGTTAATTTTCTTGTAACGAGTATAGTATTCTCCTTTCCTTTTTCCCGAGTTGAATGCATCCATCTTTTTGCATTCTTTTACATTTTCTTGGAATCTTCTATACTTTAGTCAGTTAAATTTTATATTTCGTGATGAAAGTATGCACAAGAAGACGATTCATGGATTAATCTACTTTTCCATGCACCTGCCACAGAAAAGAATAAAAGAAAATCCGCACCTAGCATATGTATTAATAATAGTGCTTATGCAGCTTAAATAAAGTTACTTTAGAAAAATTGTTGTTCATATAATTTCGGTTTCTTCTAGAGTATGGAATTTTGAACATGACAGAATGAGAATTTCACTTTATTTTAATTTTCTTTGGGCGGTAATCGAATCCCTATCTCTCATAGGTGAAATTTTTATTTAATTACTTTCCTTTTTCTTCAATATACACTGTTATTTTTTCTGCCTTACAGTATTTTTTTTTTTTGTATTTTTCTATCAGCAGTTTCTTCTTGCATTATTATCTATTGCCTAAGAATCCTTATGCATGGCTATAGTTTCACGTAGAAAATTTATATTAGTTATTTTGTTTAGGCAATAGGCAGTGACCATTGAAGTTTCCTTGGCAATGGCTTCACTTTTCAGTGGCACCAGTAGTGTGTCTTCCTGAATTGGGTCTTGAATTTGGTGAATCTAGGGCTTCATCTTTTGACCTAATTATGGCTCACTTTGACATGTTTGGCCTCAGATAACATTGTTTGGTCGGGCTTTTGTTCATCCATTCGTGGGATTTGCCTCTACCTTTGTCTCCTACCGTGCAAAGAAAGTGAGTGCACTAAGTTTGATACTGAAATAGAGAAGAGAAAGTATAAAGAAAAATATTTCTTTTTTCTGCTAGTCAATTGAAAAAGAGAAGAGAAAGTAGAAAGAAAATTATTTCTTTTTTTTATTAGTCAATTTTTTTCCTTCCTTTTCATTTTCTTAACCGATAAAACATTTGATTATTCTGTTTTTCTCTTCTTTATTTTCCTTTCCTTCAGCAGATCAGCAGTCACTCTAAAATTTGAGGATATAACTTTTTTTTTAATTTAAAAACGTGATATTTAATATTAGTTATTTTCATCATGACATCCTATTAACGAGTTTAATTATTTCATGTATGATCAATACATATAAAAATCATTTTTGTCATAAAAGTTTTTAAGATAATAAGAAAGTCATAAAATTTATCTTATCTGTAATTTGTAATTGAATAATGTTTTAGTTGAATATTTTATTATTATTTAGGATTGAGTTCATTCGTAGTAAGAGATGTGTTTTATAATCTCTAATTAGTTACTATGTTATCATTTGAATCTTAATTAATATTATTTAATTTTTAAAGTTTGTATTTTTCTTGATTTTAAGCATCATAAGTAAATATTATTATAATTTTTATCTAAAATTTTGGATGGTATTGTTGAGTCCTGCCGATTATTTAATCAACTTATTAGATAAGTTATATTTTTTTAATTGGAAATCAAACTAACTAGCAATATAGTCTTCCATCCTTAAATTGGGTTAGATAAAAAGGCTTTAGAAAAGGAGTATTGTTTGACTTTGTGATGTTCGACCTATCTAAGATGATATATAGCTCCTTAGTCTTGAGTTGGACTATGCGGATAAGTGTTAGTTCTAGAAACTTCCATTGTGACTCTCAAACATCGCATTATTTCAGAGTGAGAAATAATTCAACTGTCATGTCTTCTCAAGTATTTTTCTCTGTGATTGGGCGAAATTAGTGTGTTCTTTAAGTGATTACTTGGACCAAATGCGCATAAAATGTATAGGACTTCAATAAACAATTGTAAATAAAATATCCTTGTCATTTTGGTTTTAAATTAAAAATATGTTAGTCCTTAACCGAGATAAGTGTATATCTATGAACTTAGCTTATGTGTTAGCACACAAATTATAATTTTATTAGTGTAAATTGGAGTTCATGTTTTGTATGTAGAGATTTAGCAGACCATTGCAAGCAAGATGTTCTTGTCCCTTTTAATTTTCTAATGATCAAAAGTTGTTTATAAGATGCAGACTAACCTTGTCAATCTATAAGATAAGTTGGATTTAATCCTACCACGTATCCTTAGCGTGTTATGGTTGACCTTAGTCCTAAAGGCCTGATTTCAACCAAATTAGAGTCATTTCACAATGAATTTTGTTGTTGGCTTTAGTTCTTCCAAGAACTTCAGTCGAGTTGGAGCCATTTCACAATCTTTTTATGGTTGACCTTAGTCCTTTTAAGACTAGACTTTAGCCGAGCTGAAGTAGTTTCATCACGATTTTTATGGTCGACCTTAGTCCTTATAAAGTCTGACTCCAACTGAGATATAGACGTCTCGTGACGATTTTTGTTATCGACCTTTGAAGTTGGATTTAGCTTAGTTAGAGTTGTTTCTTTATAGCTTTTATGGTCAAACTTAGGCTTTTTAAGACCAGACTCTAAATAGTCTAGAATCATTTCATAACAATTTTTATGGTCGATCTTAATCCTTCTAAGGTTGAACTTTAGTCGAGCTAAAACCGTTTCATGACTATTTTTATGATCAATCTTAGTCCTTTTAAAGTCGGTTTCTAACTAAGATAAAACTATTTCATGACAATTTTTATAGTTCACCTTAGTTTTTCTAAGGCCAGACTCCATCAAAACTAGATTTATTTTTTATGATGATTTTCACCATTAATCTTAGTCTTTCTAAAATTAGACTCAAACTAAGGTAATCATGTTTTAAATCTGTCAATAAATTAGTCAGATTTTGAAAAAAAAAAGTGTTTTGTCTTCTAGAAATATTATTTTTAACAATATTTATAATTTTATGTCAAAGTATTTTAAAAAAATTACCTTTGCTTTTTTTATCTTCATAAAAGGGTAACACTCTTCCTTTTTATAATAAAGTTGTGTCATTTAAAAAAAAAAAGTTATAATTTTTATTTTCACTAAGATAACCAATTCACATAAATCTCTTAATAAAATCAAGTAATTAATTTAATTAATAAAAATAAAATAATTAATTTAATTATTAATAATAAAGTTATCATTGATATATTTTTATAATTATCTCTAAGGCAGTTTTTTCTCTCTCCTAATATTATTTTAAACTTTAAAAATATTAATAATTTATAGCATTTTTATCCTAAATTTTGATAATAAGAGATTTAAAATTTTAGAAATCTTTATATATATATGATAAATTGTTTTAAAGTAATCAATTTATTGTTAAAGCATAGAATAGACAACCTCACAAGTAGATATTCGAGTAATTTTCGTATATTCTAGATAGTTTTACTAAATAGAAAGTCCTATAACCGACCCATTATATAAATTATATTCTTTTTTAATAGAAGATCAAATTAATTAAAGACAAACAATCCTTCAGCTTTTGAACCGAACTAGGTGAAAAGAATTTCAAAAATTAGTGTAGTTTGAGTTTTATATGTTTAACCTATCTATGACAGTATAAATAATAATGTAAAATGTTTCTTATTCTAATTAGGTTAATTACTTATCTAATTTACCAAAAAAATATTTATAAATTCCTTAACTATTACTAGTGCAATTGATAAACAAAATCCAAAAAATTAATAAACTAATTAATCGTAAGTTTTCCCGTGATTAGATAGATAAAAATGTTCATATTTTAATTACATAACATGTTACCACTTCCTTTCATCATGCTCTTAATTGCAACAATGACATGTTACCATTTGATTTTTATATTTCTACAGATATTTATACCATGGGGGATATCTTTAAAAAGGTAACTTGATCATCACAAAATATGTGAACGTTATCTACTTGCATTTTGATGGCAGTAGTTTGTTAATCTGCATTATTCTAGTTTTAGTAAATATTAATAATTTATGAATAATGGTTTTGGGGAAAGCGTACGTTTGATCAAATAAACAAATGCATATACAATAGAGATCTAAAAATTCATTTTAAAAAAAATTATGATTTGAATAAAAATTTAGAAATATAATTTAATCGTAGCAATATATAAATCGACTGAAATACACTAATGAAGAATGGTAATTTCCTTTGTCTATTTATCCTCTTAATGTATGTTCCACCTGAAGAAATATCTTATACCATACCATTATATTAAACCATGATATGTTGATATTAAATAAATTTTTATACTCATATGACAATTACTATTTTATCTTTTATTATTTATTTTTTTTTTATAAATACAAAAGTTTATATAATAATTATATTATCTCTAAAAATAGATTATTAAATAATTAGTGAAGTTGTCAAAATTTTATTTCTTTACATTATATTTTAGAATTTTACCTTCTATAAAAATATTTATATAAAATGAGAATATTGTTCAAGTAATTATATAAACGTTATTTGAGATATATTTTTAGGTTATGTAAGACTAAACACACACCTTAAAAATGGAATTAAGAGAGCACAAAGATGTTGCAGTAATGTAAGTCAAGGACGATATACTTAATATAATTTTTTAACACATTCTTTACATGACAATACGGGTGACCTAATAAAGAGATTTGAAATAAACTCTACTATGATTTTGTAATTTGAATTAATGTTAAATTAATCTTTAAAATTAATTTTTAAATGAAAATTATCTTTTTTCTTTATATACATCATTTTAGCATATTTATCAATATAATCTCCATAACGGATTGGCCATCACGTTGTAGGTACGTGCATCTCACCTAATGCTTAGGAGAAAACAAAAGGAAAGAGGATTATAACGGGATTAGGTATGATATGATCAACAAAAGTATTTCATCTTCATCATTAGTTAATGAAATTATGAGAAGATATAACTCATTTGATTAATTCTGCTACTTGTCGCAGCCCTTGGTGGAGTCAAGTCCCCAACGAAAAAAGTGACTATGACAATGGTTGCATTTGAAATCATTGTTGGGTTTAGTATTTTCTAGTTCGTTATAATGACATTTAATTGGCGGTGAAGATTGAAGAAGTTACACTTGTAGTACAAGGGATTCAAGTTTTCAAAATTGAAGAACTAATGAAAAGAAATGTTCTTTTAGAGGAATATGATAAAGAATAATTATATTTGGGTTCAACTTGAGTTTAGATGGACACTTGTGTGTTAAGACTTACTATTGTGATAAAAGCAGTTTTAACATTTTTCGTAAAAGTTTTCTTACATTTTAGGTCATAACTGAGATTACAGTTATCTAATATATATGGAGTTTGAAAAAAAAAGTAAGATTTAGATTTTTGGAGTACTTAGAATATTTTTTTTTTCAAAATATTGTTTTAAAATAATGCTTACAACATATTATTTTTCTTTCAAAACTTTTTCTATAACATATAATATATGAATCTATTTTACACTTGATATATTCTCCTTACTTATTAATTGGTCCTTTATGAATTTTTTATTTTAAAAGCTAAAGTTTTTAATTTTTGTTTTAATTTAAGATATTACTCAAAATTTATTACAAGAAAAAAATTATTTACAAACTAATTTTTAGTTACTAAATAAAATGGTTATTAATTGTGACCAAAATAATCACTAAATTAGGTTTTGATTTTTAAATAATTACAAAATAAAAGTAATAATTGAATTTAGTAACCAATTAAGTCAACTTAATTGATATTTAACATTAACTACCAAACTTTTAGTCACTTATACCATTAGATTCTAAATTGGTATTAGAAACTAATTTAGAATATAATGATATAAGTGACTAAAACCTTGGTAGCTAAATCTAAATGTTAGATATCAATTATCTTCATTTAATTGATCATTAAATCTAATTATTATTTTTATTTTATAATTATTTAGCAACAAAAATCTAATTTAGTGATTATCTTAGTTATAATTAACAATTATTTCATTTGATAGCTAAAAATTAATTTTTAAATAATTTTTTTTATAATAATTTTTGTTAGTAACATAATGAGAAAGTCTTTGTCATCGACGAATGTGATAAGTCTAATATTATTTCAAGAAGATGAATGTAATAAATCTAATATCATTTCAATAGAAAGGATAAGATTGAAAGTTACCTCTTTCTCCCATACTATAAACTTATATATTTAGTGACTTCAGACTGAAATACTATGTAAAATTATTTCATTACTTTGAAAAACAAATAATATCTTACCTGTCAAGTTATATAAACTGTTCAGTAGCCATGCTTCTCCATCCACTCAAAAGCCATAATAGACCACTAAATTTGATGCAGCAGCTTTTTCCTATATGAGTGACAGTTTAGTGATTTCATTCATGCATTTGAAAGCCTAACAATCATAAAATGAGTACTGAAAAGCAATTAAAGAGTCTTGTTATTAGACAGCATCAAGCTACAATATATATATATATATATATATATATAT
>Ga0099825_1006786_pt1 | contig 14173 bp, 10 predicted proteins | sample SiratroredBW_FD_76838 | JGI IMG/M metagenome (GOLD analysis project Ga0099825, IMG submission 76838) | Root nodule microbial communities of legume samples collected from California, USA - Siratro red BW | ecosystem: Host-associated > Plants > Roots > Nodule | place: USA: California | collected... | reverse complement strand
GTTTAATTCACAACTTTATATAAAAAGATTCATCTAATTAACGTATATTTCTAAACCTTTTTAAATTATGAGATAATTTCTTTCACGTGTCTAATAATAATCACTAAACTAGCCTTTACACCGATGCATATGTCAAATCTCCTGATAAATTAAATAGACGATAGTCAAATCTAAAGTCAATATATAACCCTATATTCTTCTTTTAAATTTGTCCTTATTAAACCTTTAAACACTTATGTAAAGAGATCCATCAGAGTTATGTAGCTACATAATTACATGTCACTTTCAAAATTACATGATATTTACATAAAATTTTATCATACAGAGTGGTATACGATTCTCTTTTACTATACGATTCTCTTTTACTGGATCTTCTTACTGTGTAATACTTTAATCATTTAGTTACCAAATAAGGGAAAACAACAAATTAAATAGAGGGTTATGGTAAATGGTAGGTTGTAAAGCAAAAGTCATCACTATGAGACCATCCACGGTTAATGGTGTTCCTACCCCATAAAAAAAGTATATGGTAAAATGAGTAGTGCCTGGAAATGTAAGTGTGTCAACTACATTCATATTCCATCAATATCTATTAAAAGTATCCAAGATATATGTAGTGAAGGAGTAATGACCATTTGGATGGATCTGTTATGTCTTGTTTTTATTTGTGATAAGTATGAAATATGAAATAAAAAGAATAAAATAAGAAAATGAGATAAACACACTTTTAAGTATAGTTTTTCAGTAAAAGAATCTTTAAAATTAATATTCATAGTAAATAAAAGAATATTTAGCTTACAAGTTAGAAAAATAATCTTCCTTCATAATTACTTTATTAAAACATATTTGAAAAGTATTTAGGTTGTTGGTGTGCTGAAGGTTACTAGACATAAAACTTTTAGTCATCATACTCAGAATGACAACATCAAACCTACTTCTTATTAAGGTTAAAAGACATGCATTAAAAATATATTTATACATAATAGCATTGACAATATTAAGATTTGTAAGAAACATAATAAATAATCTGAATAGAACTTTAACAATTAGTAAGGATAATTGAGTAATCACATGTCCAAATATCTGACCATCCAAAATAATATCTAGAGCTCAATCAATCTTCAAGGAATTAAGTCCTTCGTTATAGGCATTCACAAAACACACCATAATCATGTCTAGAATCATAACATCATAAGAAATATTAATATAATCCATCTTCATAACATAATCTTTATAAACTCATGATAGTTCATTAAATTTTCAAAGGTATGATTCATACAATCAACTGTGAAAACATAAATGAACAACTAGAGTTAAAATTTTTAATAGATAGTAAGGTTTAAGGATACTTTACAAAAAATTTGAAAATACCTAATATGCATGTATATATGTCTCTTTTTCTTTATCTTAATTTCTTCGATCTCTATTATGAAAATAAAGAGATGAACAAAAATGATCAAAGGATATGAGAATGAAAATATTTTGTTTTTTTTTTATGTATTGATGAAAAACAAAGAGTTGAATATATACAAATAATATACCCATTTTAGGTATAGCTAAATAAAAAAAAATAAAGAAAAATATTACAACATGATATTGTCATAAAAAAATAATAAACATAATAATTTGATTCTAGTACTAAAGACAAAATCAAATAATTAATATCACAAAATTGATATTAGTTTTATTTTATAAGTCTTGTTTTGATATTCTCTGAAAGTCTCTCATTCAAAACTTATTATTAGTGAGTAGTAAAAAATATGTGTTATGTATTTACGAGAGTTATATTTATAAAATGTATAGTAATCATTATTTCTAATTAAATTCTAATAAAATTCTAAATATCTAATGACAATAGTTTAGTTTTAAGTTTTAGTTGCATAGAGAAAGTTTTAAACTATAAAAATATACTGACCTGACACTATAAGTAAAGCTTCTTTAATATTTAATGCGGTTTATATTTTTATTTTTCAAATCTTGTTGATTACTTGAAGACAATTCGTCTATTAAGAATCAAATTCTTATATCTCCTTAGACGATATAAGGATAATTTATCTACCATGAATTTGTCAATTGAAGAATGTGAAGAATCACGCGCTTAGGATGATGAAAGAGACACAAATTTACACTTGTCCTTAGGCAATAATATATCCTGTTGATAATAATAGGAAAATTTATACCCGCTGCAAATGAAATATTAATTTATTCACGCATAAAAACCTGGGACTTTTAATAAAGAAAATATAGTGTTAAAATAAAAAAGTTGATTGCAAAATTATAGATTTTATTAAATGGATTCACATCGAGATTGTATGACAATGCGTGTGCTGAAAAGATGACTAACAGACAGATGATTGTATGACAATGCGCGTGATGAAAAGATGACTAGAAGACAGATGAAACATATTAGACTATAATTTCTTTTCAAATTTTTACAGACGATATTAACTGAGTTTTTGAATTTAAACTGAGTCTTTTAGTCCTCAAAATTTCCAAAACATTACATATTTTATCACGTGGGTGATTGAATTTACGATAAACTTCGTACATATCCCCAACAATTTTTGACAAATTCTTACCATATGCTCTCTAATTCTTTGCCGGTTCTTTTCAAACTTTGAGCACATTGGTGCTATGGCATATAGTCTTCAACTGCCAAAATATCCCAGCATTCATTATGTTTCAACAGATTTGAGTGCTGAGAGGCAGAGAGCAAATGAAGATGAAGTCAACTTTTGTGGGTCAACAAAAAAAGTTGATGGCAGTGTTGGACTCTGGACAGCAAATGTTCTTTGTCTTGGCGTGGCCACCTTTTCAAAACATCATCTAGAAGCTGATGACTCTGAAGAGAAAAAGGGTCGAGGGAGAAATATATTGGCAATAGTTCTGTAAACAGCTGAATGATAATTTCATCCTACCCTACCAAAAATAAAATGCTAGAAAGCATGCATTATGGGATGGCTCGATGTGAATCTCGTTATCTTAATTCCATTTGACGTCCATGAACTCTGAATCAATTTTTTGTTAATGCTCACTAATTAAAATGGATGTTTCTCTCTTATCCCCAACCAAGGGTACAATTTTCAACATTAGCTATGGATAACTGAAGTTTTTCATCACAGGAACAAAAAAACAGGAGACCTATATTGACTCTTTGGTAAAAGGGATATGCTCTCAATATATTATAAAACAAATGTCACTGGAAGGAGGATGTTGAAAAAAAAAGGTAAGCAAAGGGGACCCAGATGAAAAAAAGATAAAATTGACAAAAATGAGTGAATTTGGCCACACTTACCCTCCTTCCATCAATTATTCAAGTTTGGAAATTGTAATGATTGACATTGTTTTAGGCCGTCTATTGAAGAGGGGGCAGAAGATCGTTTCTTATAGACCTTCTAGTAGTAATGTGATAAAAATTCTATTACAGACGTCTATTAGGTTTAACTGTCTTAAGTGTTATTTCTTTAATCTAGGTTGTATATATAAAAACCATTATGAGTCTAAACACACATTCTATTATTGTAATCAGACTTTGTGTATAGAACCTTTCTTTTGACTCTTTTTTGTGTGTGTATAGAACATTTCTTTTGACTCTGTTTTTGTGTGTTTCTTGTTTTGATATTATTAGAATCCAACAGAAATAATATATAATATATCAATCACATTGCAAATCATCATTCTAGTGTTGAATCATAATTTACAGCAGGCACAAAACTTTTCAAGATGCTTCAGTACCTGGGCTTTTGGCCTAAAGTGATCCTAACAACAAAATTCAAGTATATCAGTTAAATGCATTGTGTTTCTTGATTGCAAAAATCACAAGCATATTTATATTACGAGATAGATAATATAATCACACATTTGCTGAAATGGTTTTAGTGTCACAATGAATGAGACATAATTAAATTAAATCCTACCAAAATATTCGTCAATTGTTCCACCAATAGACATCAAAAGCAGAAAGTGCTGTCGACAAACTTTACATACGGTGGCATTTGAATTCAACTGGAGGGAGAAAGCCGTGGAAAAATGGGGTGACTGGCATAAGGTGCACTCTATTTTAAGAAAAGAAAATCTGAAACCATTTGAGTTCTGTCAAATGGTAAACATCAAGAGAGAGACCAGAAGGATAGTTATCCTTAACTGGTCCTCCAGTCACATGCTGTGTATCTTCCTCTTCTTCACATTGTTTATCACCTTTAGTTTTAAGCATTGCTCAGCCACAGATGCTATAACCATTAACAACTTCTTGCAAGATGGGGCAGGGGATACTCTAATTTCAAAAGGAGGAAAGTTTGAGCTAGGATTTTTCACTCCTAATGGCAGCTCTAGTGGGAGAAGATATGTGGGAATATGGTACTACAAGTTGACTCCTTTAACAGTTGTGTGGGTTGCTAACAGAGACAACCCAGTTGTAGATTCTTGGGGTGCTTTTGGCATTGGAGAAGATGGGAATCTAAAGGTTTTGGACAGAAGTGGGAAAACCTACTGGAGCACAAACCTTAAAGGATCAGCTTTTAAACTCAGAGAAGTGAAGATAATGGACAGTGGGAACCTTATTGTTAGTGATGAAGTTGAAGACCAAGGGGATCATCAAGTTAAGATTCTGTGGCAGAGTTTTGCTCATCCAACAGATACATTCCTTCCTGGAATGAAAATGGAGGACAATTTAGCACTAACATCATGGAGAAGTTATGAAGACCCTGCACCAGGGAACTTCACTTTTGTGCTTTGTCAAGGGGAGAACCAGTACGTGATATGGAAGAGGTCCATCAAGTATTGGAAAAGCAGTGTTTCAAGTAGGTTTGTTGGAAGTGATGAGATGTCTCCAGCAATATCTTACTTGTTGTCAAATTTCACCTCGAGAGTGTCCCCAAACGACACTGTTCCCTTTCTCACTGCAGCACTTTATAGTGACACAAGGTTGGTCATGACTCACTGGGGTCAGCTTAAGTACATGAAGATGGATTCAGAGAAAGTGTGGTTATTGGTTTGGGAGGAGCCAAGAGATAGATGCAGTGTGTTCAATGCCTGTGGAAACTTTGGAAGTTGTAATAGCAAGTATGACTCCATGTGCAAGTGTTTGCCTGGGTACAAGCCTAATTCTATTAAGAGTTGGAATGCTGGAGACTTTTCAGGTGGATGCAGCAGGAAAACAAATGTCTGCAGTGGGGATGCTGAGAAAGCTACATTTTTGAGTTTGAAAATGATGAAAGTAGGGAACCCGGATGCTCAGTTTAATGCCAAGAATGAAGAGGAATGCAAATCAGAGTGCCTCAACAATTGCCAGTGCCATGCATATTCATATGAAGGCACTGAAAAGGAAGCCATTTGCTGGATTTGGTACGAGGACTTGAACAATCTAGAAGAAGAGTACGAGAATGGGTGTGACCTGCATGTTCGCGTGGCATTTTCTGATATAGGTATTCCTTTTCATGACCCTCTTAAATTCATGCAATGTCAAGTAATAAATCTATGCATGGACTTTATTAAGTTCAATTTGTTACATTTAAAAAAGAAGTAGTGCTTAGTAAGTAAATCAAAGATATATTGTTAAACAATTTGAGATTAGGCCACTGAATATGTGAATACACTAGTCAATATGTGAATCGTGGCTCCTGTAGTGGAAGATAGATATTTTGTTGCAAATTATTGTTCATAATGTGATTGTTCTTCTGCAGAATCCACTGGGAACAGTTGTGGAACTTGTGGTACAAATTTCATTCCATATCCCCTAAGCACAGGACCAAGTTGTGGTGACCCCACGTACTCCAGTTTTCAATGCAACAACTCCACTGGTGAGCTTGATTTTAAAACTCCTGGGGGAACCTATCAAGTGATTAGCATAAACCCAGACACACGAAAATTCTTGATCCACAAAAAGGATGTACTTAACTGTGATCAGGGTTCAAGGGATAAGTTTCTTTCTCTCAACAAGTCATTTCCATTTCGCCTTACTGGTTATTGTCACGCTGATCCAAGCATTTTAAGTTCTAATGCTCCCATGAAACAAGGAGTAGAAATAGAATTCAGTTGGGAGCCCCCATTGGAGCCTGTGTGCTCTTCGTTGTTGGACTGCACGGATTGGCCAAATTCAACTTGCAACATTACCAGAGATGGCAAGAAGAGATGTCTTTGCAACACAAACTTTATTTGGGATGGATTGAAATTGAACTGCACTCTAGGTAATCTATATATCTTCGTTCCCTCTTCACATTGATGGATATATGCTTGTTTTGTAGTGTATAATATTTATCCCTCTACATAACATGCATACTAATTATATATAAATGATTAATACCTTTGTTCTGCTCCCTAGTACTGCCTATAACTTGATGGAAACCGGAGGACCTTCAAAACTTCATTTCCATTTTCGGCCTAGTCAATATTGTTGTTGTTACATTTGATATAAATCACAGTGTAGTTCCAAAATCTGGTGATTCTAGTTTCAACCCAGCATTATTTGCAACTTTTTCAACTATAAATTCATTATTGATTAACACTTTCATGAAATGTTGTGTTTTCTTCATGCATAAATGTCATTCTTTTTATACCTTGCAGAAGGCAATAACATCTATCAATCAGAATGGCGACTGTCCTTACCTAAGATCATTGTAATTACTTTTACAATTGTGATTGGCTTAATTCTTCTGTCAACTACTGTTACATGTGTTTACTTGAGGAAAAGGAGATACAGCAAACCACAAGGTAAATTATTTTTTGTGCTTACTAATGAAAAAAAAAATCCCAATATTAAAGGGGATACTTCATCAGCAGTAGCCTGCAACTCAAACCCCAGTTGATTTGTTTGACATCAGATAGCAGGGGATATGTACAGAAAAACTCAGGAATTAACTTGTATGACAGTGAGAGATATGTCAGAGACTTGATTGAATCTGGTAGGTTCAAAGAAGATAATGCACAGGCCATAGATATTCCATTTTTCCATTTAGAAAGCATACTTGGGGCCACTAACAATTTTGCAAATGCAAACAAGCTTGGACAAGGAGGGTTTGGCCCTGTCTACAAGGTAATCAAGAATTTCTTCACACTCATGATTTTTCCTTTTCAATATCATGATGATAGTAGGAATGGTTAATTTTTTTGTATACTGTCAGGGAAAATTTCCTGGAGGACAAGAAATAGCAGTAAAGAGACTCTCAAGTTGTTCTGGACAAGGTTTAGAAGAATTCAAAAATGAAGTTGTGTTGATTGCAAAGCTTCAACATAGAAACCTAGTGAGACTTCTGGGGTACTGTGTGGAAGGAGATGAAAAAATGCTAATATATGAATATATGCCAAATACAAGCCTGGATGCTTTCATTTTTGGTAAGACTCTTTTCCTTTTTTGCATTTGAAGTACTCTATTGGCTAAGCCTTTTTCTTCTAGCCTCAAAATTATATTTTGAAGAAGACTAATGTAATGTGTCATGCCCCTAATGGACTACCAGACCAGAAGCTGTGTGTTCTATTAGACTGGGATATGCGCTTCAAGATTATTTTGGGAATTGCTCGAGGGCTCCTTTACTTGCATGAAGATTCCAGGTTGAGGATTATTCATAGGGACTTGAAAACAAGTAACATTCTACTAGATGAAGAGAAGAATCCCAAAATCTCAGACTTTGGCTTAGCCAGAATATTTGGAGGAAAAGAGACCGTAGGAAACACAGATAGAGTGGTTGGAACATAGTAAGTAGCTAAACTTAGTAAGTTTCTTGTCACAGCATGATTCTATTTCTGGTTAGGTTAAAGCTTGGATCAGAAACAAAAAGACCATATTTCGCAAATACAAGAATCAAAATCATATTTTTGAAGTATAGGGACTAAACTAATTTTGCTAAAACACATTTTACCCTTGTTATTTTTCTCACACTCTACCAAATGATACCCAGCAAGATGTCTTATTTGCTGTACATTTCACAAATTTTGTAATGCAGTGGATATATGTCTCCAGAGTATGCACTTGATGGACACTTTTCAGTGAAGTCTGACGTCTTTAGCTTTGGTGTGGTGGTACTTGAGATTATTAGTGGAAAAAGGAACACAGGATTTTATCAAGCAGAACATAAATTGAGTCTTTTAGGATATGTAAGTACAGTGAGTGATCATTTCTGGTATATGCAACAAACACTACATGTTACACTACATAGCTCCTGATACATTTCACTCTTTGATTCATTTTCAGGCATGGCTTTTGTGGAAAGAAGGAAGGGAACTGGAATTCATGGACCAAACACTAAGTCAAACATGCAATGCAGAAGAATGCCTGAAATGTGTGAATGTGGGGCTCTTGTGCTTACAAGAAGATCCAAATGAACGTCCCACAATGTCAAATGTGGTGTTCATGCTTGGTAGTGAATCTAACACTCTTCCAAGTCCTAAGGAACCAGCCTTTGTTACGAGGAGATGCCCTTCAAGTGGGGCATCTACTTCAAGTAAACTTGAAACCTTTTCACGTAATGAATTGACAGTCACTATAGAACATGGCAGGTAGAAAATTGTGCTTGTTCAAAATATCTAGAACATGTAATTTCTCTATGCTTGCTTGCCACTTTCTCATGATCCATTCCTCCTCTATGTGGGGTAACTTGAAATGGTCAATTAGGCAACTTCTCATGAATTTCATATTTGGATGGATTGGATAGACCATAAAGTCAAAATAATGGCTAATGCCTGCGTGGAGTTGAAAAAAAGGCCAAAACAAAATTGTTTTGCATTTATTGCTTACTACCACACAGAAAGCTTCAGGACAAACAAGACTAGGCTAATGGTCAACCCCCTTTTGAGCTGGGCAACTATTCAACAAAGGGCAACTCCAACCAAGACATTCTGATTTGTGAAACTCAACATTTTTTTTTTTCACCAAATTCCAGATCACAGTCATTTCATGCCATAATAAACTAAGAATAAAACTAAACAATTGTAAAAGATGAACAATTTTGTTGTCATTGGAGTCTAATTATGATCATCTGTGTTGTATGTAAAATTTTCCTTCTTTTAATGTTGTTTGGACTAAGACTTTACATGTTGACAAAAAATATTGTCACTTGTCAATAGTTAAAAACAGGGGTTGTGTGTATTCGTTAGTATTTACTCAAAAATAAATTTTATTTGAGAAAATACTTCTTAGAGAAGTCATTCTACTACAAATTAAAGACAACAATTTTACATTATTTAAAGAAATAAATTGGAAATAAGCACTTTGTATTAATGCATTAATCGCATTTTTTAATTTAGAATACTTTAAAATAATATTTGATATTTTAATGTTTGAAATATATTTTCTCAATGATTTTATTTCTTATTTTTTTTAATATGCGTTGCTTATATGATAATGTAACTTTATTATATTTGTGTAAGTTTAAAGTTCTTCCTTTTTGTTGTTTTTATAAAAAAAAGGTATTTGAGAATTATGTTATTTTTTATTGAAATGATGTGCACATTGATGAGTTTTCTCTTAGACAATTATACTATCAGAATACGCCACAGATGCAATGTAAAAAATTTGTTGCAAAGATTAATACGAGTAGATAAGAAAGTAAAATAAGTATAAAGGAATAGAAGCAGTATTTTTTTTTTTTTTGTGTTTTTAATTTCGAGCTAATTTTTTAGACGTACATATGAAAATGTTCTCTAAACATATAATAAAGCTGTAAACTTCATAGCAAAATTAATTTGTGAATATTCTAAAGCTTGAATGTGTGGAAGAAATTTGCTGATGCTCCTCCTTTTGTTCATGGGAACATTATAAAGTTATTTTGTTCTTCATCTTAAATCCTAATGTATTATTCTACTTTTAAAAAAAATTAGAAAATGCCGAATTCGTAAATAAAAAATCTTCACAAAATATCTCTCAATTATACTCGATCAATTGACTTTGCTTAACTTATATCAATTAGTATCTTTACACATAGTATAACTTTCCAATACATTGAATGAGTTTCGAATTTATAAAAAATAATACTTATAAGAAATTAAAAAAAATAATTCACCTTCTAGAATATTTTGAAGAATAGATATTTCATTAATTTTTATCTATATGAATAAACTATAAATTAATATAAGCTTCTGATCTTGGTAAAAAGGTAAATTTTCATCTAATATTGAGTTTTAAGTAAATTTTTTAATTGAAAGTTACTATATATTGATAGAATAATTACTGTACGCTATAAGATGCAATTTGATGAATTCTTAAATAAATAAGACTATTAGGATGGTAATTGATCCATGCTTGCCATGAAGAAGAAGAAAAAAAGGCATGCTTGTTTTATTGAAACAATATTCTAAAAATTATTTAAATTAAAAAGAATTTTGATAAGTTGCTATAAGAACCTGTATGTGAAACACACAAATAATGAGCTCTTAATATTTATTTAAACCTTATTAAGATCTGATACAAATTCATTTTCAGTCAATTTATTGGACAAAATTGAATTAATGAACTTGGTATTTGAATCAAAGTAATTATATACAGAAAGGTTCCAATTTTAAAAGTACGAGGAAAAGGTTGCATGAGTTTTATTTTGTAGGTTTGTTGAAAAAGTGGTGCAGGGGAAACTTAACGGTGGTTTCCAAATTCCAGTTATAGAATCCACCGACCCTGTCTTTTGGAACCAACCAAGCATCACAATTTCTCATTACTTACAAAAAGTTGTGTTGTGACCATAGGCTCTGTATTTTGACCTAAATTTCTAGGTTTAGCCCTCTCTTCTGTGTTTTGTTTTGACCAGAATCTCAATCTGAACTATGCAAAAAAATGCTAAACTACAACCCCACAACTTCCCTACCATCCCTAAAATTCTTCACATCAATTCCTCCCTTCTTTCCCTCTCCACCTAAAAAGTTCCCCATCAAACTTTTTTCATTTTTTAATTAAATCTTTTATCTAACCCCATTTCTCTATTTTGTTTACAGGGTTAACAAAAGAGGGACAAAATACATTCAAATTCTTCTTATACCAAAATAAACAAACATTTCTATATATTTTCAGTGTGAATCTTTTTTACACGATTAACTAACAAAACATTGGGATCGGAATAGATAAGAAAAACACTCCATCTATTTATTTTTAATGGTCAGTCTTTTATTCAAATTTTATTTTTATTTTGTCATATTTGGAAAGTTCAAAAAAAGTTAAAATAGTCCTTTCTTTCGCACTCTAAAATATTTCTTCCAAATCATTATCATTGTGATGTGACTTACAGTAAAATGAAATGAAATGAAACTTCACTTTAGAGTAATTCTGAAGAATCTAAAATAACTTCGAGATTAAGAACATTTATTTTTTCGTAATTTCAGCATATTTGATAGTGAAAAAAATCTATCTTTTTATAATCAAATTTATTGATAAAAAAATTAAGAAATTTAATATCTTTATTAGTTGGTGCAACCAAATCTTGAAGCTTATATATTAAGAAAGAGGGATTAAAAATGCAGTGTAGAAATAGTATTTGGTTACAGATAAGGTAAGAAAAGTGAAATGACGAAAAGAACCAAAATTAAGGTTCTAGGAAACAGGGAAGGAAGCGCGGTTTCTTGAGCAGAATCAAAGGTGATGAAGGAATAATTCTCTGTTCCTAGGCTGTCATCCAAACAGGGATCATTGCTTACATCTTCTCCTCTCTTTTCTCATTCCCACACATATAAATAACCCACACAACACAAAATCAAATTCACATCAACAACTCTTCTTCATCTCCAATGGCTGGAATTGGGTTTGAGGACTTGCTTCCTGTGATGGCCACCAAGCTTGGTGGGGAGGGGCTGATGAAGGAGCTCTGCAACGGATTTGAGCTCTTGGTGGACAAGGAAAAAGGGGTGATCACGTTAGAGAGTTTGAGGGAGAAAGCTGCACTCTTGGGGCTGCAGGACTTGAAGGAAGATGAGCTTGTGAGCATGATGAGGGAAGGGGATCTTGATGGCGATGGGGCTCTCACCCAGATGGAGTTTTGCGTTTTGATGTTCAGATTGAGCCCTGAGTTGATGGAGGAGTCATGGTTTTGGCTTGAAGAGGCTCTCCAACATGAACAACTCAACCATCACCACAACAACACCACCAATATCAACAACTCTTCCACTTAGTTCTTAGTTAGTTGCTTAGAAACAGCGATTCATCACAGGGGCTTCCTCTGATCTTATTGTTGTGTAGTTCTTCTTGTTAATTCTGACTTTTACTTGTTTTGTATACCATGGCTAATATTGAAAATAAACAGATATTTTAATGAAGATTTGAATTTGGATTCATCAGATTTTCTGAAATTAATTATCTATGCAACTATTTTAATTTTAAATTATTATAATAGAGGTGAAGATGTGAATTAAAAATAAAATGTTTCAATAATCTATAATTAAGTGTAAAATTTTTATTTTACAAGTTAATTTTTTGAAATTGAATTAAATTTAAAATTTATTTTTTAATATGATTCTAGAATCTATCTTAATAAGATGGTTAGGTTTATCAAATCATACACTATCAATAATATTATGTATTATTTTTATATATAAGTTTTACATTTAAATTAAAAAGTTTTATAGACTTATTAAATCATACACTATCAATGATATTATGTATTATTTTTATATATAAATTTTACACTTAAATGAAAAGTTTAATGTAATAGGTTAAAAATCTTACTTCAATTAAAAGTTAAAAATAAGATTTTTCAATTCTTTACCAAATGAGAAGTACACTGTAGAATTCATTAGTCTATGGTTACAATTGAATCGTGCGTGGAACTTTCGTAGAATCTTGTCTCTAATTCATTAATTACACAAATTGCACATACATAACCGTTGGAACATGTCAATTTGCATACAATTTCTGATCCTTAGACTTCAAATCTTATCCAATTCCTGCTATTTTTATTCTGTTTTGTATCTTGCACCAACCAGATCTGCCACAAACATTAAGCATTCAAAGTGGTCGGCTATATTGGAACAATTTCAAACAAGAACAATGTTTGCTCGTTCATGTCCAAATGTCATATCCAACAATGTATTTAACACTAACATGATTAACAAAATCTCACATTTGAGGTTGTTCTCTTAAGCAAGAAGAACTTTTCGTACACTGTTTACCTATATTTTTTTGGGGGTGTTTCAGTGTTTGTTGATAAGCGTCGTTCCTTTCTTAACATTGTACAAGTTCAGCTCCTTTGCCCCATTTTTTATTGCATAAGGAAACTCGTTTCTTGAACTATTAATACAAGGACAACTCACATGATCGCTAAGGAAGGTGTGAAGAAACTCCAAAATGCAAAAAACCTAAAACTAAAAATATAAGTTAGATTCTTAATATTATATTATTATGCTGAATTATCTTTATTTGTTCGTGTCATGATCAAAGCATTAAGGTTTCCTTGTCTAATGATGCATTAACTTGCTAACTACGCAAGCTGCATCTTTTTTTGGCACAAGAAGATTGATTCGTTATGAAGAGTGTTTGTAAGATGCTTTTATGAAATTAATACGATTTTTTTTTATCGTAAATTACATTTAAATACATTATTTTTGAAATCTCGATTCAGGTGTTTAAATGATATTTTTAATTCCAAAATCACTTTTGATTCCTTAATTAAGGACCTTGGTATTTCTAATTCAGGGCTTAGTTCATACGTAGCCAGAATAACTAATAAGCTAAATGATATAAAGTACGATATTTAGTAATTTGATTTTTAAATTGAGAAAAAGTGTAACAGGAAATTTTTTTAGTGAGAATAAAAATGAAAAGAAAAAACTAATAATATACTTAAACTAGTTCGCTTAATACACAAACTAAAAGTTAGAGTTTAACAAAATTTCAAAATGAGTATTTATCTTGAATTTAGACAAAGTTTCCTTTGAATACATATAAAACAAATTAAAACAATGACCATATAAATGATTATGTTGATTATATACATTTATATTATTTATAAAATAAATTATTGTTTATTTGATTTTTAAGTATATTATATAAATAATTTATTCTTTTATAAAATTTTGTATAATGTCTTTAGGAAATCAAAAGTGATGCATTTTAACATAAAATTTTAATTTTTTAAAAAATCAGATATTGTTGGGAAATAAAAAGTATTTTATTTCTTTTCTTTTTACAGTTTAGTTTCTTAAATATATATATATATATATATATATATATATATATATATATATATATATATATATATATATATAT